>Ga0207124_1094_pt1 | contig 12419 bp, 11 predicted proteins | sample Alteio_BWMinHeat_37_FD_153506 | JGI IMG/M metagenome (GOLD analysis project Ga0207124, IMG submission 153506) | Enriched cells from forest soil in Barre Woods Harvard Forest LTER site, Petersham, Massachusetts, United States -... | ecosystem: Environmental > Terrestrial > Soil > Temperate forest >... | reverse complement strand
AATAGTCGACGATGGGTCGGCAGATAATACAAAACAAGTTGCTCATACATTTGTAAAAGAAGATGCCCGGTTTAGATATGTATTCCAGAAAAACATGGGCCTGTCGGCAGCACGTAATACCGGCCTGCAAAACAGCTATGGTAAGTATGTGCAGTTCCTGGATGCGGATGATCTGATCCATCCTGAAAAACTGAGGATACAGACAGACTATTTAGAAGTGCATACCGGAATAGATATAGTGCATGGTAATGCTATATACTTTAATGAGGAAGATGCACAGACTTTATTTCAACAAGACATTGCCCCTCAACAGGCCTTTCCGCAGGTGTCGGGTAAGGGAGAAGTAGTATTGAAGTATTTAGTTGACAATAATTTTATTGTGGTTTCAAGTCCTTTGGTAAGACGTACATTGATAAATAAGGTTGGGCTGTTTGATAGAAGCTATAAGTCTTATGAAGATTGGCAATACTGGTTTAGGAGTGCAATAGACGGAGCTTGTTTTCAATATGTGGGGCTACACGGTACTGAAACCTATATCAGGCAAGGGCATACAAGCATGATGTCGGATAAAAGGGATAGTAACCCTAAAATAACATACCTGGCCTTCTTATCTTTTAGCACTAATAATTGCACCAACAATACAGGAATAAATATGAGGTTTACAAAATTACTGGTGGTGATACAAACAATTATAATGGCTAAAAACGAGTTGACATATTTCCTCTTATGAAGAAAATATATGGTAGCGAAAGAATTGAAGAAAGCATTGATATAACAGGGTGCCATAAATAATCCCGTTATCCTGTCGCCGGTAGAATTGCCATAATCAGCCATATCTGAAGAGTAAGGATTCCAGGTACCTGACAGTATCATTGCTATTACAAGATTTGTAACAGACCATATGAAATTAATAAAGAAAAAGGCGGTAATGGTATTATGTATAGTAAGTGTATCATGATTTTTCACACGGTTATATATGACTACAAAAGCCAACAAACACATTAGCCAGTAACATTCACCTGTAATAAATGAATAAAAATGCGCTGTTGAAAAATCAGTATTTAGCAGGAAAAATTTTAGCACCTCTATTGCTGGTACGAGTATATAGAATAATGGCGCACTTTTAATATCTTCTGTTTTTAGTCGCCTTATCACCCATATCAATCCAATACATAAAGCTATTGGTTTAATAATAACTTTATCCATAGTGAACAAGCATAAAAAAACAAGCAATAACCAATCTATTGACAAGTTATTTTTATTTTCCTGCACACTGTTTGCAACCGGGTAATTCATATCAAATGGTACTTCCTGTAAACAGATAAGTTTAATAAGCTTACAAATGGAATAACGCTTTATAATAAACTATTACTGTGTATGCATAAATCTAAATAAAATAAAATGCACTTATCCAAAACTTTCAAAATTCGCATAATTCTCTATTATTTGCAATTTTATCATTAAAACATCTGAAAACACGAATGTAGTTGTATATTGTCAAGGTAAATCTATATTAATCACAAGTGCCTTCGCTAAAATAAAAAACCAAAAACAAGCAGTATGCTTTTTCGCGCAAGAGCCCAACAATTTTATTTTTTCTCATTATATCTTGCGGCTTTTGTTACAAGCTTACCGTTTAGTTTCGGCTCGGGTTCTCTCTTATTAGTCGTTTTTTTTTGGTTATTATCATTAAATCCTAAAAAATTCGCAACCAATTTTCTAAATAGAAAATTACTTTGGTTCTCGATAGCTTTCTTTTTATTACATGCTATTAGCTATTTCTACAGTATTGATAAATATCAATCAAGCATGGATATTGAGCGGAAACTTTGTTTTTTGGGGCTACCATTGGTAATAGGTTGTGGACCTGAAATAACCCTAAAAAAATTGGAAAATATACTTTTTGCATTTGTTATTGGCCTTACTTTATCTATATCCATTTGTTTTTATAATGCCATTCATATATGGTCTCAAACAGGCGCTACTAAACAATTTTTTTATCATGCCTTAGTACATGGTTTTGACGCGAACGCCGTTTACTTTTCTTTTTATACAATTACATCTATTGCAATATTACTGCTATACACATGGGAGAGCCCCCCGCTAAGATCCATATGGCTCAGATATTTTTTATTATCAATACAAATCATCTTTCTAATATTACTATCATCTAAAATGCTCATTTTATTTTTCGCATTTATTCTCTTCCCCCTATTCCTTATAAAAACAAAAAAGAAACAATTGATCATCACCCGTTTATTTGGTTTTATAGCCGCTATAGGGCTTTTTCTGATCATTGCGTATACCAATAACCCTATTCATACACGGTTTCAGGACATCTTAAAAAATGATGAAAATAAAGCCTGGATGTCGAGCGACCCTAATGGCAAACACTTTAACAGTCTCAGTCTGCGGTTGTTTTTATGGAAAACCGCGTTAGCTAACATAGAGGAAAATAACCTTTGGTGGAAGGGGTGCGGAAACGGAGATGTAGAGATATACCAAAAAAGAAAACTGGAACAATATTATGCCGGAAAAAATCCTGATTGGCAAACACCGCTATGGCAATTCAACCTGCACAATGAATATATGCAGGTGCTGATGATGTTAGGTATACCCGGCCTTTCTGTATTTCTTCTAATGATCTTCTTACCCTTATTTTTCGTAAGGAAGGTGAAGCATTGCATTGTTTTTTTTATTTTCTTCCTGGTTTCCGCAATGTTTATGCTACAGGAATCCGCATTTCAAACACAGGCAGCTTTTCTTTTTTATTCATTCTTTCTAAACATATTCTGGAATGTATATTATTCAGAAAAAGAAAAGCAATTGCAACCTTCAGTTTAATTCATATTGATCTCGCCTTTGTATACATATGTTGCCGGGCCCTTTAGAATAACATTTTTGGCAGCGCTTTGTGTATCTTTTGTAAACTGAACCTGCAGTTCTCCCCCCGGAGTCTTTACACCAATATTAAAATCACCTGTATCATTTTTTGTAGCGGCAATAGCGCTTGCTACCACACCTGTACCGCAACTCAATGTTTCATCCTCCACACCTCTCTCGTATGTACGCACCCATAATTTGCCATCTGTATGCTTTGCGAAATTCACATTGATACCACCTGGTGAAAATTCTTCCCTGTTTCGTATAGCTCTCCCTTGCGTAAATACATCTGTATATTCCACATCATCAACCCAAGACACATAGTGGGGCGAACCTGTATTAAGAATTGCATGGTTTGCATAAAAGCTCACTTCGTTCACATCCACCATTTGCAAGCTAACAACGCCATCAGCATTGATCTCTGCGGTATGCGCGCCATCTATTGCAATAAATGTTGTCTTGTCTTTAATAATGTCAAGCATATGCGCAAAGGCCACCATGCAGCGCCCACCATTTCCACACATAGTGCTTTCTCCGCCATCAGCGTTAAAATATACCATCCTAAAATCATACCCCGTTTCTTGTTGCAGATACATAAGCCCGTCAGCACCGATACCAAAATGCCTGTGACACAAATGAGCTATCTGTTCTTTTGAAAGATCTATCTTCTTGTCCCTGCAATCAAGCAAGATAAAATCATTGCCCGTGCCGTGGTATTTATAGAATTGAAGTATCATAACCTGCAAATTTAACGATTACCTATATACCGTTCTGCTTTTGAATCAGGATCTGCGCTGCTTGTCCCGTTTACAAACAGAAAATTACGCCAGTTGGCATTACGCACCTCACCGGGTATAGTAGTATGTAAGAGCCGGTAACCCGAGATCATATTTGCAGGGCGGTAAAAAAGAAACACCACATTTTTATATTGATCGTTAATATCATTATACTGCCACAATTCATAGGGTAAGGCACCACGTTCTATTTCTATGGTTAATACTTCATCGGGTTTACCATATCTCAAAAACATAATTCCCCTGTCAGACTCATAGCCCGGTGTAGCACCCTGGCTAAATCGTTTATTTACTTCTTTTATTCTGCTCGTAAATTCTTTCCAGGCTGTTTCAGGATTTTTTTTATTGATAGCCGAAAAATAGTTGTAAATAAAATAACGGATATAACTTTCATCAGGATTTTTAGCAAACCCTTTTATAGCTTGCCTTTCTATAGGGCTCGCCCCGGGTGATATCATTTTCAATATCATCTGCAATTCGGGTAATGTATACTGCATAACAAATGTTTTATGCAAGTCCAATACGGTCACCTGATGAAATGTAGTATCTGCTTTAGCTGATTGCTTAACAACTTCGGCGTGCTTGGTATTATATCTTTGAAAAAACAAGCTTTTATTCGCTACAATAACATTGTCTTTATCTAATAGATTGATATTGATATAATAATTACCCGACGGCAAATTTTTAATTGAAATATCACCCGAAACAGGCTGCACTGGCTGATATAATACAGTATCAAGGTTAATGAGCTTCAATAGTGGCCCTTCATTCTCTTGTCTTGATATATATATTTTCTGGGTCAGTTTGATACCATCTTTCAATGCAGTATTGGCATTATATAGCTCACAATAATAGTGCAGTACACTTTTATCATCATCATAAAAATTAGCACAAAGGGGTAATTGTTGTTTATGATTTTTAAGAAATATGCTTTTAACCTCAGAAGTATAGGCTGTATCTAACAATTGTATATCGCTATAATATTCACCCGTTTGTTCGGGAACAAGAAAGCTATCTGCAAACACAAATTTCTTTGTCGTATCAGACATATCAGTGAGCGTTACCTCAAATTTTATATGGCCCGGTTGTATGGTATACCGCTTCAGGTCAATTATAGGTTGAGCTCTCGCCACAGCAACAGATATAGCAGGAGTTGTTTGCAACAAGTAGTGATCTGATACTACAGTCAATCCGCCATTTTTTATTACAACATCTGTTCTCAATTCCGTCTCCCAGGTATTTTGGGATGTTTTATTATAATGAAGCGATTGTGCATCTACCTGCCAATATACTTCTGTATATGCCCCCATATTTATACCCGGATAATAAAATACGCTATGAGACACAACCGCCTGAATACCCGCACTTGCATGGAGGCTCAATAAAACCAAATACAATCCGGCCCAAAAACCTCTTGGCATTTTTACTATTTTGCGCAAACCTATATGAAAAACCCGATTAAACATTTATTAAACCGTTAAATTGCCCCAAAATAGAATGACAATAGTGAGCCCATACATGCCATTCCCCCCCATATCATGGTGGGCAACTACTATAGACACTGACGTATTATTGCTGGACAAGTCCGAACATTTTCAAAAAATGACACTTCGCAATAAATATTGCATTGCGGGTGCTAATGGATTGATACAGCTAAGTATTCCCCTGCAAAACGGCCGCAACCAGCGTGCAGCAATGAAGGATATTCAAATAGCCCCGGGCAATTGGCAGGTGCAACACTGGCGCACACTTACTGCCGCCTATGCCCGTTCCCCCTATTTTGAATATTACGCACAGAGCCTTCAGGTTTTATTTGAAACACCTTTTCAATTACTTGTAGATTTTAATAATGCAAGCTTGCTTTGGTTGGAAAAAGTATTAAAAAAACAACTCAACAAAACAATTACTGAAACATATAACAAAACATACGAAAACGCAACCGATCTGCGCATAACAAAATTTAAAGTAAATAACGCAGTAAAATTCCCTGAATATTACCAGGTATTCAGCGACAGAACAGATTTTATCTCCAACCTAAGTATGCTCGATCTATTATTTTCAGAAGGGCCAGCAACAATTGCATGGATAGAAGAGAACAAAGAGGCAATATTGGAAGCTGTCGGCTAGCTATTATTTTTCTTGCTGATGGCAAAACTTTTCATTTTCCATACGCCATACATGGCCTCTTTCACAATACCCTTACTCATTTTAGAAGCCCCCTCTACACGGTCTATAAATATAATAGGCACTTCTTTTACTTTAAATCCCATTTTCCATGCGCGGTATTTCATTTCTATCTGGAAGGCATAACCAATAAATTGCACTTCATCGAGCGGCAATGTCTCCAATACCTTACGCCTATAGCACACAAAACCTGCAGTAGGGTCATGCACCGGCATCCATGTTATCAGCCGGGTGTACATAGCCCCGCCTTTCGAAATTAATATCCTGTCCCAGGGCCAATTCCTCACCTGTCCACCCCTTACATACCTTGAGCCTACAGCCACATCAGCCCCATCTGCACATGCCTGGTATAAACGATTGAGATCTTCCGGGTTGTGAGAAAAATCAGCATCCATCTCAAAAATATATTCATACCCTTTTTCAAGCGCCCATTTAAATCCGAAGATATAAGCTGTGCCTAAGCCCTGCTTACCGGTACGCTCTGCAAGATGCAAACTGTCTTCAAATTCGGCTTGTAGCCCTTTTACAATAGCAGCAGTGCCATCAGGAGAACCATCGTCTACGATAAGTATGTGAAAATTACCCGGCAATGAAAAGACCTTGCGGATGATCTTTTCCGCATTTTCTTTTTCATTATAGGTAGGTATGATTACTATTTTGTTCAACCGGGCTTATTTTTAAAAGAAACGGCAAAATAAGGAAATAATATAAAACGGATTTGTTAATTGCATATTATCACTTAGTTCCGGTCTTTTGTAATTTCATTTTATTCAGTATTTCAGATATTTTTTGTTTGGTATGTAGGGCAAAATCAGCCTGCATCATCCAGTCGTAATACTGGGGTTCAGCATTAAACACATCCTCTACCTTTCTACCCTTATATTTACCAAAATTAAATACGGGTTGCCCATCCTTTAATATAATGCGGCGTGCATAGTCTACATATTGCTCAGTATTAGTAAAATCATTCAGGTATTTTACCTCGTTCACCATATCGTCATACCTATCCAGTTGGGCTTCCAACACTTCTATGGTAGCATTTACATCCGCTTCTGCACTATGTGCATTTTCCAGTTTTTTATTACAATAAAAATTATATGCGGCGCTTAGCGTACGGCTTTCCATCTTAAAGAATATCTGCTGCACATCTATCATATTCCTTTCAGTAAAATCAATTGTCAATCCCGCCCTTAAAAATTCCTCAGCCAATACCGGCAGATCGAACCTGCTGGAATTATAGCCCGCAAAATCACAATTTTTTATCCAGTCATACAATTGATGGGCTATTTGCTTAAACGCCGGGCAATCCTTTACATCCTCATCCGTAATGCCGTGTATCAATGTCACTTCCGCAGGTATAGGCATACCCGGGTTCAGGCGTTTTATATAGCTATCCCTTTTGCCATCAGGATTTATTTTTATCATTGCCAGCTCTACAATACGGTCTTTTGCCGTATCGGTGCCGGTAGTTTCAAGATCAAAAAAAACTATAGGGCGTTTTAATGCAAGTTGTGCCATGGGTATAATATTATTGCGAACTTACGTTATTCCAATCAATTCCATCAAATGTGCCGGAACTCATTAGCAATAGGCACACGGGTTTCTTAGCAATTCGCAGTAATTCCTTTACTTTTTCCTGCAATTGTGTTTTTTCATCTATTACAATAAGATCTTCTTTTCCGAAATGTTGTCGCACGGTTTCCGTCTCTAATTTGGGCAATCTTTTTAATTCAAGCGCATGATGACTAAAGTATACTACCGCATCATCAGCCGCATCCATACTATGTGCATACTCACTCAAAAATTCGGCACTAAGACTGCTATAAGTATGCAATTCAAAACAGGCTATTAGCTGTCTGTCAGGGTAGGCCTCCCGCACTGCATCCAGCGTTGCTTTTAGTTTAGATGGCGCGTGCGCAAAATCACGGTAAGCCACTATCTTATCTGTCTCAAATAATTTCTCCAATCTTTTTGCCGCACCTGTAAAGTTGGTGATTGATTGATAACAAACATGTTTATCAATACCCAATTCCATACACACGGCAATAGCAGCCTGCAGGTTTAGCAAATTATGCCTGCCAAATACGGCCATCTTTATGGGCCCAAATTCCGTATCTAATACCGCCTCGCCATCGTCATAGTGGAAGGCAGGCATATTATAGGGCACTGCCGCCAAATGCGTTGCCGAGCTTGCTACTACTTTCCGCACTTCTTCATCCTCATTATTATAAAACAGCTTAGCGCCTGCTTCCATATTTTGCAGGTAATGTTCAAACTGGCTCAGGTAATTTTCATATGTCGGAAACACGTTGATATGGTCCCATGCTATCCCGCTTAGCACACTGATATGCGGATGATAGAAAAATATCTTAGGTCGCTTCTCCACTACCGAAGCAGGGTATTCATCACCCTCTAATACAATTGTGGGCGCATCGCTTAGTTGCACAGATTGGTCAAAACCTGTCACTTTAGCCCCCACCAGGTAGTCAAATTTCACCCAGTTATGCAGCAATATATGCATCACCATAGAGGTAATAGTGGTCTTGCCATGGCTGCCGGCTATGACCACCCTATTTTTGTCCTTACTTACCTTGTATACATATTCAGGGAAGGAATAAATAGGTATACCCAGCTTTTGGGCTTCCAGCAATTCCGGATTGTCTGCTTTGGCATGCATGCCCAGCACTATGGCATCCAATCCGGGGGTGATCCTGCCGGGGAACCAACCCTCCTTTTCAGGCAAAAGCCCTGCATTAGCAAGGTTTGTTTTGGCCGGGTCGTTTATTTCGTCGTCGCTTCCGGTTACCTTATATCCCTGTCTGTATAGCGCCAGGGCAAGCTGGTGCATTATTGCTCCCCCTATGGCTATAAAATGTATATGCTTCATAAAAATTTATTATCTTCGTACAAAAGTAACAGACGTTTTTTACTACTAAGACAAAATAATTATGAAAGTGTTTTCAAATTCAAGATTCATTGTTGCTGCGATAGCCCTGGTTGCAATATCTTTCATGGCTTCTTGTGTAGCATCTAACAATCAGAAATACGGATGCCCTAACCATTTAAAGCTCAGTTCTTTTATCGTCCGCTAAATCTCTAAAATCTTATTCTCACTTATAAAAGATAAGTGACAGGTAACAACCTGCCACTTATCTTTGTTTTAACACGTTTATAACTTAAGTTAGAACATCTCCCACTCCATTTATGGACAGGGCCAGGATGAGGTTACAGTATCGTATACCCCACATGTATCTGCAATTGCTTTTCCTGCCATGCGCCCGAAATATTGGTAGCATTTACATCCGAAAATCCAATGACATAACGAGCGCCAAAATTAATATGCAACGGCAGTTTTAATTCCAAACCTATCACACCTGATACACTGCCGGATTTAAATAAACTCTTCGCGTCTTTTACCAAACCATCGGCATCTTTTACCGATACCACACCGCTATACTGGGGGCCTATCTGCAACCACAACAAGGGGACAATTTTATACTGAAACAGCACCGGTATATTCATATAGGTCACCCTGAAAGCCCCGTTCTTGGCAGAGTCTTTTGCGTTATTATAAAACTGGCTATAAGCGTCATAAAAATCATGGCCCTGTACACTATAGTTCGATTGACTAAAAAACAATTCGGCCTGGACACCCATTTTATGCGCCCTGAAACCTGTAAATATGCCACCTAAAAAACTGGCTTTATATCCGTTATCCCATGAATTACCCGACAGTTGTGCCATATTAGCACCCAATTTCAATCCGAGGTCTATTTTAGGGATAGACAATTTTATAGGATCCTGCGCAAGTACAATAGCAGGTAATAAGATGATGGCTATAAACAAACCAATTGCAGCTCTTTTCATTATCCAATGTTTTTACAAATGTAACTTACAATAGTATTAAGACGTAAAAACTGTGCCAAAGTTTATGCTATATCTTCTATTACAAGAAATTCTGACCGCAGGGGGTCAATAGCTTTCTTTATGGTATCAAAAAAACTAAAGCCGTAGCTGAGAAAATAAGTGGCAAAATTATCTACCCGCTCTTGCAGGTTATTGTTGGGGAATAACCCTTTTTTTAATCTCTCAAAGCGAGTCAGGGCTTCGGCTGCTTTTCTTTTTTCAGCCCTTAACATTTTCTTTTCTAATACCTGTAGCTGGTGCCTTATCCTGGCAAGGGCAGCCTCGGCAGAAGCACCTAAGGTAGAGTCGATACCTGAGGCTTTAGCCTTTAGCTCATACAACACTTTTTCTATCACAGCAGTTTCCTGGTCTGTTTGCCAATCGCTGCCACTATGCGCTATAATATAATTTTTTTTAAGTTCATTTTCCTCAGCAAAAATCGCTTTACTGTTTAGCCCCATTTTGTTCATTAGCCTTACCTGCGCGGGCGCTATCCATAGCACAGATTGCCTTAATAAAATAACAGGCAGAAAAACTTTATAATGCTCAAATAGCGACTTGAGTTGCATCCAGTAGGCCACTTCTGCCCCACCTCCTATAAATGCCACATCGGGCAATATGCTTTCCTGCAGCAGACCACGCAGTATCACATTTGGGCTAAATCTTTCCGGGTGTTCATCTACCTCTTTTAGTAACGCCTGTTCTGTCCATGTTATATCACTATTCACTACAGCCCGGTTATCGCCTTTCTTTTCTATGCGCTCCCTAAGCCCATCTGCTAAATAAAACAAGTTGATCTCCCTCGGGTGTGCCTGTGCTTTATATTTTACGGATAATTGTTCTATCTGTTTTGCAACAATGCCATTTGCAGTTTGATGCAGCAGGTCATCTTTAATAATAGGCAATATCGCCTTTTTAAATTCCGCTTCGTCGGGGTTTAATACTACCAACCCATACCTGCCAAATAATTCGTTCACCAAATATTGCGTTGCCTCACCAATTGTATTATGGCCCAGGTATGCCTTGTGCAGCATATCTTTCAATTGCTCACAATTAGCCCCGGGCGGTCCAAACAAACGGAACAGGTCATTCAGCATTTGTTTCAGGCCCTTGGTTTGCATACGTCCTACGGCGCCTTTTTGCCCATTGCCATCCCATACATAGGTATCAGCGCCATAACGAAAACTGCCCAGCTCTTCCAGGTCGTTATCCTCGCTGCCCATATAGTACACCGGTACAAAATGCTTATCAGGATGCAATTGATTCAGTTCTTCTGCCAGTTTTATAGCATGCAGTATCTTGTATATAAAGTAGAGATAGCCTGTCAGCAAATTTGGCTGGTGAGCGGTGCAGATAGTAAATGTATTTTCTTTTGCCAGCAACTTTATGTTATCAGCTACTTTGCCGGGTATTTCAAGGCCGGCATATTGTTTGTTCAGCAGGCTTACAAGTGTCTTTCTGTCTACCGGGTATTTTGAACGCTCCGCAATAGCATTACTAATGCCCTCACTATCAGGGGTGAAATGATAAAAAGGGAGTAGTTCAGCATTACCGGCCAGGTAATCATTTACCAGGCTTGAAAAATATCCCGTTTCTTTATATGGTATATACGTATGGTGAAAGGACACCTGCTATATTTTGGAAGCGAAGTTAATCCTCGCTTCCGATAATTCTGCTATGTTGCAATAAGCTAAATCAATATTTTGCGCAAACACCCGTCATCTCGACGAAAGAGAGATCTTCCGAAGTATCATTCAAAGCTCGATAGCATGGCCTTAGCCCTAATTAACACAGGTAATTGCCCCGACCCTCAGGTCGGGGCTCACAAACAAAACACATTTGGCTTTAGCCAAAAAACATACGTGCATAACTTATCTAATTATCTATCAATTAATATTCTTCTTACTTTGGACAGAATTATACTTACTACTTTAGACTTTCCACCTCCTCCTGCCAGTATATTTTATATCAATCCTGCGTCAGTCATACTGTTGTGTTCTGTGCGCGAGAAAGGCCCCCTCCAGCTCCCCCGACGGGGGAGAGATGGAGGGTTTGTATGTTGATCAAATTTACATCAATCCCTCATCCACCATACTGGTATATTCCGTACCACAGACAATAATATGGTCTAACAATTTTATATCCATCAGGGCGGCGGCTTCTTTTAGTTTGTGGGTCAGGTCTATATCAGCGCTGCTTGGGGTTTTGTTGCCTGAGGGATGATTGTGGGCTACAATTATCTGGTTGGAGTTATTTAGTAAAGCATGTTTCAGGATAATGCGGGTGTCTGCCACAGTACCGGTGAGCCCGCCGCTGCTTATTATTTCGTGGCGTATGAGTTTGTTTGACTGGTTGAGATAGAGCACACAGAATACTTCGTGGTTCAGGTCTTTTAATAAGGGTATCATTATTTCTGCGGCATCAGCGCTTTTAATGATAGCTGTCCTTTGCAGGGCTTCACCTGTTTGCCTGCGCCTGCCCAGCTCTAAAGCTGCTGCGATGGTAATAGCTCTTGCCTCACCAATACCTTTTGTTTTTTTAAGTTCGGTTACATTTAGCCTGCCCAGTTCCTGCAGGTTGTTTCCGGCTTTTTCAAGTATCTCACGGGCCAGGTCGAGGGCGGATCTTTCCTTTGTGCCACTGGAAATAAGG
>Ga0207124_1093_pt1 | contig 12433 bp, 8 predicted proteins | sample Alteio_BWMinHeat_37_FD_153506 | JGI IMG/M metagenome (GOLD analysis project Ga0207124, IMG submission 153506) | Enriched cells from forest soil in Barre Woods Harvard Forest LTER site, Petersham, Massachusetts, United States -... | ecosystem: Environmental > Terrestrial > Soil > Temperate forest >... | reverse complement strand
GTTCGATTGAAAACATGGATCCTATGGGAATTCATACCGGGGATTCCATAACTGTCGCTCCTGCTATGACTTTGTCTGATACTGCCTACCAACAGATGCGTGATAATGCCATAAAGATGATGCGTTCAATAGGCAATTTTGCCGGTGGATGCAATGTTCAATTTGCAGTTAATCCCGAAGATGATTCAATAATTGCTGTGGAGATAAATCCCCGTGTATCAAGGTCTTCAGCACTTGCATCGAAGGCTACAGGTTATCCGATTGCGAAGATAGCTGCGAAGTTAGCCATCGGTTATCGCTTGGATGAATTAAAGAATCAAATCACTAAATCTACATCTGCATATTTTGAGCCTACATTGGATTATGTCATCGTGAAAGTACCCCGTTGGAACTTCGATAAATTTCCAGGTTGTGATCGTTCTTTAGGCTTACAAATGAAGTCTGTTGGAGAGGTGATGGCTATCGGAAGAAGTTTTATCGAAGCGCTCCAAAAGGCTTGCCAGTCCTTAGAAATCAATCGTCTTGGTCTTGGTTCTGATGGTAAGCATTGGACACGCACCGATGACATTATTCGTAGTCTTGAATTCCCAAGTTGGGATAGGTTGTTTCATATCAAAGATGCCATGGATTTGGGTGTTCCGATTCAATCAATTCATAACCTTACAAAGATAGATAAATGGTTCCTTCAACAGATCGAAACGTTAGTAAATTATGAACATGAATTAAAGCGTTATCGTCTTGAAGAGATTCCAAAATCTTTGTTCCTTGAAGTAAAACAAATGGGCTTTTCGGATGCACAAATTGCTTATATCTTAAGAAATGTTTCGGAAGGTGAAGTATATGAACGCCGCAAGGAGCTTGGTGTTCGGCGTGTTTATAAAATGGTGGATACTTGTGCCGCAGAGTTCGAAGCGAAGACTCCATACTTCTATTCAACCTTCGAAAATCAGTTCCATGAAAACAAACAAAGCAATGACATTGCAGAGAATGAATCATCCTATTCTTCAAAGAAAAAGATCATCGTTCTTGGTTCTGGTCCGAATCGAATAGGGCAGGGAATTGAGTTCGATTATTCCTGTGTTCATGGGGTGCTTGCTGCCAAGGAATCAGGCTTTGAAGCGATCATGATAAATTGTAATCCGGAGACCGTATCTACTGACTTCGACATTGCTGATAAACTTTATTTCGAGCCTGTGTTCTGGGAACATATTTATGAGATTATTGAATATGAAAAACCTGAAGCTGTCATCGTTCAATTGGGTGGACAGACTGCCTTGAAATTAGCCAAAAGATTACAAGAGAAGGGTATCAAGATAGCCGGTACAGACTTCAATTCGATGGATCTTGCAGAAGACAGAGGTCGCTTCTCCGACTTACTTAAAGCTCTTGAAATTCCTTATCCGAAGTATGGTGTTGCAGAGTCTGCAGAGGAGGCTCTTGAAGTGGTTAAGTCGGTTGGGTATCCTGTTCTTGTGCGCCCTTCTTATGTTCTTGGAGGACAAGGTATGTCTATCGTTATTAATGATGAAGATTTAGAAGCTGCTGTCATAAAGTTGTTGAAGAATCTTCCAGGAAACCGCGTCCTTATTGATCATTTCCTTGACCGTGCGGTCGAATGCGAGATTGATGCTATCTGTGATGGCGAAGATGTCCACATTATTGGGATGATGGAGCACATAGAACCTGCGGGCATCCATTCAGGCGATTCTTTTGCAGTGCTTCCGAACTTCAGTCTGTCAAAAAATGTGATTCATCAAATGGAAGATTATACCCGCAAACTCTGTTTTAATCTTCATATCAAAGGGCTTATCAACATTCAATTCGCAGTCAAGAACGATCAGGTATTTGTTATCGAAGCTAACCCAAGAGCCTCTCGTACCGTGCCTTTTATTGCCAAGGCTTATGGCGTTCCTTATGTGAATATCGCCACCAAAGTGATGCTTGGTGTCAATAAACTCAAGGACTTCAAGATAGAACCGTACCTCGAAGGTTATGCTATTAAAGAACCCGTCTTTAGCTTCGATAAATTCCCTAATGTAAACAAAGAACTCGGACCAGAAATGAAGTCCACCGGTGAAGCCATTCGCTTCATCAAGAGCCTTGATGACCCTTACTTCCGTAACCTTGTCAAAGAGAAATCAATGTACTTGAGCAGGTAGGCTAAGGTTAGAGGATAAAATCTAACAGAAAGATAACCTATATCCTCAAATATTCCTATTTTTGCATCCTCAAAGAATCAGGATAATTATAAGATTATGGAACTGGAAACTGAAGTTGAAAAACAAGAAGATTTCATCATCAATGTAGGACCTCAACATCCCTCTACTCATGGTGTTCTTCATATCAAATTAAAGATTAACGGAGAAACCATTATGGATGTGGAACCACATCTTGGATACATACATCGTTCCATAGAGAAGATGTGTGAAAGCCATACCTACAGGCAGTTTATTTATGTTACCAGCCGTATGGATTATCTTTCTTCTCACATCAATAATCAGGCTTGTGCCCTCGTTGTTGAGAAGGGTTTACAGGTTGAGGTCCCTGCTCGGGCAAAGGTAATCAGGATATTGATGGCGGAGCTTACCCGTCTTGCTTCTCATCAACTTTGGTGGGGTTGCACTGGTCTTGATCTTGGTGCTATTACTCCTTTCTTTCATGCCTTTCGGGAGCGTGAGATGATCAATGATATTATGGAGAAGACCTGTGGTGCCCGCCTCACTATGAACTATATGGTTCCAGGCGGTGTGATGGTAGATTTACATCCTGATTTTCAGAAAGATGTCAAGACTTTTATCAAAGAATTCAAAGACAAGTTTCATGAATACAATGAACTGCTGACTGGTAATATTATCTTTGAAGAAAGAACCAAAGGTGTGGGAATGCTTTCTAAGGAAGATGCCCTGTCTTATGGATGTTCTGGTCCTGTGGCAAGAGCTTCCGGTCTTAGTTGTGATGTCCGCAAATGGTATCCTTATGATGGCTATGAAAATGTCCATTTTGAAGAAGTCCTTCGTACCGCAGGTGATTGTTATGCCCGCTACCAGGTGCGGATGGATGAGATGCTTCAATCCCTTCATATCGTAGAACAATTGATTGATAATATTCCTGAAGGCGACTTCCAGGCAAAGACTAAAGCCGTTATTAAACTGCCTAAAGGTGAATTCTATCAGCGTGTAGAAACTGCTCGTGGCGAATTGGGAGTATATATCGTCAGTGAAGGTGGCACCACTCCTTATCGTATCAAGTTTCGTTCCCCTGGATTCTCTAATCTTTCTGTCTTAAAGCACTTGTGTGTAGGTGGAAAGATAGCAGACCTTGTTACTAATATGGCTCTGCTTGATCTGGTGATTCCTGATATAGACAGATAGAGAAATAAACATGTTTAAGAATTAGTATAAAATAACAAGAGCGGTATGTTTTGTACCGCTCTTTATGTACGATTTATGATTTTGGGTTTACGATTTCAAATCGTACATCATAAATCGTAAATTATAAATTTCCCGATGCCTAAAACCTCTTTATTATCATCTGTCAGTTTATAGAAATACATACCGCTTGGAAGTTGTTCTCGGGTAATGGTTACTTGTGTTTTGATTGATTAAAGCTTTACAAATTTATTAGTCAAGAAATTATCTATAGTTTCAACTTCAATGATATAAACTCCTTTTGCAAAGTGTGTAACATCAATTTCTATTGCATTTGCGCTTAAAGAGGATGTATAAATTTCCTGACCCATCACATTAAAGATTTTTACTTGGGTCATGTTATTGCATTTAATCATTATATTGTTTGTAGTTGGATTTGGGTATAGATAAACCTGACATTCAGTATCATAAAAAGTTGTAGTATCTCTTTGATAAACCCTTATGTAATCAATTTCAAATTGACTTGGAAATACTGTGTTATTATCTGGTGCTCCTGTTCCTGCTGTTTTACTATTTCCTACTCCAAGATTTGCAATAATATTTGGTGTATTATTTTCCCCTTTTGGAAAACATGGCTGCTCAGTATAAACTCCTCTATCTACACAACACCATGTTACTGCATCACCGGATAAAGTTAATAATCTTGTTATCCGAAAGACTTCAATTTCATCTATCCTGAATATCAAATAAAAGGGTTCCCATTCTAAGCTGAAAACATGAAAGTCTTTTGAATAATCTACTCCTCGGTAATTTGCTCCATAACCTGTATTTTTACCATTATCCCAAACGCCACATCCCATATGTGGGTAGTCTGGGTTTTGGCATCCAATTTCAAAATCATCTATTTCTGTTCCATGACCTCCGCCAAATAACCAGAAAGCAGGAATAAAACCTTCGCCATAAGGAATCTTGCATCTTATTTCAAATTTGCCATACATACAAGTAAATCTTGATTGAATCATTCCTGATGTATAATCCCTTGTTGCAGTAAACCAAGTTGCGGTTTGTTTTCTTGCTATTAGTTTAAGAGTTCCATTACTCACAACAACATTACTATCAAGGTAAACCTGATCAACAAGATCACCATGAGTTCTGCAAAATTCACATGAATCATTACCAGTAGCTGAATAAGGGAACCATGTAATCCATTTTGATTTATCTAAAGAATCACCATCGAATTCATCATTGAAAACTAATTTCCATTCTTGATTGTTACAGATGTTTCCGCCTGTAAAATAGGTGTTTTGAGCTTGTCCAAAACTATTTGAAATAATGAAAAAGAAAAAGAAAAAACTTATCAGAAAGGTCTTTTTATTCATGACAAATTATTCTTTCTTATCAGCGTATTGGTAATAATGTTTCACTTCTTTAGTAACTCCCCAATACTGCAAAAGCTCTCCATTAAAACTTGAAGCTGTGGAATCTGTTATTTTTTCCCAAGACATCACAGTGCAATCTGAATTTAGAAATACAGTATTTTCTTTTGAGTTTGCTAATCGTGTCAATGATTCCTTCTCACATTTATTTCTTCCTGGTTCCAACTTATCAGCTAAAGTATAAACAATTGAAAAAGCAATGACTAAAATCAGATAAACATAATTGCCTTTGTTTTTAATATTCTTTAATAAAAAAATAGTTGATAGACCATATATAAAAATCAATGCTAAAGTAATTGGCATAACCGTGTCGTATCTTATTATATCGGGGCGATAGGTTCTATATCCTCCGAGTGGTAATAGCAGTATATAAAATAGTGAAAACATTCCAATCCATTTTAATAGGTTTAAGATTTTATTCCCTTCTTCTGATTTATAAAATTTATAAATCAGAAAAGCATTTATGCCTATTATAATTAGTAATAAAGGGTATCCTATTTTCTGTGATACCAAATAATAAATTCCTTCCGGCAGTCTTAAATATCTTTGTGAAATCGGAATTTTTACATCCTGAAACAATGAACTGTGATTGCCAAGATAGAGAGAATATAAACTCAAAATGCCTGCTAAACTAAAGATAAATAAATATGGTTTTGGAATATTTTTTAATGCAATCATAATCCTTTGAGATGTTGATGCAGGTAAGGAAGCAGAATAATTAAGTTTGAAATGATGTATAATATATAGTATTGATATTATTATAATGACACCCGGATTAAGAGGTCCGTTGAGAGTAATAAAGAAAGTGAATAAGATTAAAATTGCCAGTATAAATTTGTTTGGAGAAAACTTTTTATCGAAATAGGAAGCCTTATAAAAAGGAAGATAAAACAAAAGCAACCAGGCACAAGGCAAGGCATAAGAAAAAGCATAGGTGATAGCCGGGTCAATAATTCCCATGTAACTTCGATACCCATTTGTTTGAAATAGCGGAGTGATCAATGCCATAGCTATTAAAGAATCTTTATTGAAAAAGTTTCCTTTGCCAGTAATAAAAAATCCTAATAATAGGAGAATAAAAACTTGAATAAGTATTTTAGCTAATGCAGAAGCTACATAAATAGATTCAATGGGGGTGGTAAAACTTTGAAGAAAGATTGGAATGCTTTTGAAGTATTTAGAAAATATATAATAACAAAAGAAACGATTAGGATTAGGATAACTCGCATCTTGCGTAATAACTTTTATCCCTAAAGGGTCTTGAAATATTTGTTGATATTGTTTTGAAGGAAGGATACATTCAGCCATGTCGCCATCCAATGGCTTCTGTAAATGCTGGACGAAGGAAAAACCAATGTCGGAGATTAAAAATAGAGAAAGCACAATTGTTATCAAAATTGAGCCTAAGTTTTTGTTTCCTCTATTCATTCATCTGTTTTTATTTACTTCGCAAAACTAAGAAAAATTAGTCAGAACAAAAAAGTCCCTCCGGTTTCCACCGGAGAGACTTTTAGTTTTATCGCTCAATTAAATCTTAGAGAACAGGTGCATCTATATAAGTTACAGCTCCTTCGCCACAAGTCTTTATTAAATCTGCCAAAACAAATTTCGTTGATGGAAGAATGTTTAATTCGATTGCGCTTTCCGAATGCTCTTTACATAATGGCAAGATATAAATGGTCTTGTCATTGGGATCTGTTTTTTGAACATGTGCTCCTACAATATCCACTTTACCACATCCTTCGACAGGGCATCCCGTTATTTGTCTAAAGCTAAAGTTTTTATAATGCTGGAACAAGTTTCCGCATCTGCAATTCTTTAAATCTGGAATGTTAATAATTTTTACTTTTATCATTTTATGTAATTTTAATTGTTTATTTTAATCATCTAGTCGCTTTTTACGATAATTATTGCCGAGGAACCATTCTTTTATATTATGTCCACATAATATGTAGGAGTCGAGACATAATCATATATTGTGTCCACATAATATGTAAGAGTCGAGACATAATCTTATATTATGTCCACATAATCTTATATTATGTCTGCATAATCTTATATTATGTAAACAAAATATGTAAAGGTCGTCACAAAATAGTGTACGATGTAAACATAATATAAAAGTATCTAAACATAATATAAAAGAATGGTTCGTCGGCAACATTTTACCTGTTTACAGTCATTCTAATAACAAGGTCAAAGCCTTGAGGACCTCTTTTATCTATCTCTTGATGCATGAACCATACTTCAATTCCTCCGGCAAGTCCGGTAACTTGCGTGTGGGCATGTGTAGTTGGCAACATTCTTTCAAAAGTTATCCCGTCAAAACTAATGAGCCATTCGTGGAACCCGCCAGCTATTTCAACTCCGTTAGCAGTAAGATCAATAGTTCCTTGAACGACAGAATTAACAGCAGTCCAGGGTTGTTTGCCCCTTGGGGTGATAGTCTTAACTAAAAATCCACCAGATTTTATCGCATCCTCCGCCGTGCCAGCATTGGCATTCGCATACGTTTGATAAAGAAACATGATTGCAATAAAGGCATTATTCATAAGATTAAATGTAGCTTCCTCGGTTCCAGGAGAAGAATTTCCATAATTAGTTACCAATATTCGAGTGGCTGTAATAGTAAGTGGAGGCACGGTAACAAATGTAGGGTCGCCTTGCAGCGCAAGCATATCCATTCCATGCTTTGCCTTATCAGCCTTGCTGCCTTTCCATTTAATGGTAGCGATAAACTTCTTCTGCATTACCAATTTAGCAAACAGAATAATAACACCGCTATTATCTGTAATCTTCATGTACTTGTTAGTACCATTTTTCTTGTCTTCTTCGCTGATAAAGAAATACTCTACGCTGCCATCCTCGGATACAGGAATCAGAAGGTAATCAATAGCATCATTGATAACTTCTACAACTGCATTAAAGGGTTCGACAATAAATTTTTCGAGAAGTCTCTTGCCAAAAGATTTTGGCGACACTTCTTTTACCTGTTCCAGAGCCTTGATTCTGGCTCTTTCAAATCTTTCTACATTGGCTTTAATGGAACTGCATCGCCTTCCATAATGCCCTACATGCTCGCCTTTCATCTTCGACGGCTGAACGTACACCCCTTCGGCTGTCGGTTCATTTTTACTTTTTACTTTTTGGTCCATACTTTAAATTTTTTGATTAATAATTATTTTTGTTTGTGGAGAACCCTCCAAGCGTTTGATTTACTAACCCGCCCTTTTTTGACTTTTTAGATATTACTTAGGAATATCCTTATGTCCTTTAGGAAAACAAACCTCATTTTTTAAAGTATATAGCTCTGTCTTTTGACAACTTTTTTCTTGATGGTTATTATGTCTTTGTGGTAAACGAGTACATATACCATTATGTATCTTACAAAAAATTGGCTCATTGCTTTTTTGTTTGATTTTATATTCAAGTCTATCAAGTTTTTTATTAAGGTTAATCTGAACCCATTGTTGAGTTTTATTTTCCATTTGAAAACGCCACCATTCAATATTTCTTTTTTTACATTTTTCTCTATAGCCGGGAAAATTTTCAATAGCATTTTTCAACCAATTATATTCAAAAATTCTTCTTTCCTTTAATTGTTCAATAGTCAAAAATTTTCGCTTCTCGTATGTTGTTTCTCCGTTAATAATTTTCTTAGCCATCTCTACATATTCTTTAAGAGTATGTCTTTTATTATCAACTATTAGATCATGTAATACATCAAGACAAGTCATTGTTTTTAAATCTGTACGCTTTAATAAAAGACTACAAATAATTAGATACAATTCATTGTACATTTGATGAGTACACTGCATAATATTTATTTTTTAGCTATTACGAAAAATCCACTTAAATAAATTCCATAAAGCTTTAAATACAGCTATGACTAATCCTATTCTTGAATGAAGCAAACAAACTTCATCCGCTTGATCTGCGTTCCATGAATAAATTATCCTTTCTATTTATCGAAGAACTCTTTTAAACTATCATTACCCAAAAATTGTCTATATTTGCAGAATGAAAAACAAGTATATACTATTATGGGTTCTTTCCATGGTTCTTTTCTTTGGAAATGCAAGTTCTCAAATCAGTATTAAAGTCATTGAAAGCAATGGTAAGCGAACTGAAGTTCCGATTGATTCCATTTGTTCCATAAGTAAATCTTCGCTTTATTCCAAAGCTTTGAGAGCGATAAATTATCCTGACATTAAGGAAAAAGAATATTTGGGATATGCAGGAATTGTTCAGTATGACTTCACATTTACTTCCACTAATCTTCTTGAAACAAAGTTAGCTTATGGCTTTTCGACTAATTATTATCAGAATTTAGATTTCCAGAAGAGACCACATAAAATGGACAGCCTCTTGTTTAAAGAACATGAAAGAGCTTTTCAAAAGGTAAAGAAATATCTGAAGCTTCAGGATGGAAAGACTTATGTGATGAGGATTTCCATCAAATTTGAATGGGATGAGAAGAATGATAAGTCGGTAGAAAAAGGAGATTTTCTGATAGATAAAAAGTACCAGATAAAAGGAATCCATGACAAAAATGCCAAGTGTTGAAAGGAATGATTTTTGAAGGATTAAAGAAATATTGCGAAGTAAAATCCGTTGAATAATATATAAAATAACAAGTAAAATGAATATTAAAATCGTAACCTTGATACTTTTCGTTTTCATAAGTTTCATCAGTAATGCACAGGTCAGCAATGCGGATGCTTTATCGAAACATTCGGGAGAGAGTATCACTCTTTGCGGAGTTGTGACGACTGTTCAGTCATCTGAAAAGGTCGGCGGAAATGCAACTGTTGTAACGTTTAACGGAGTTACTGACAATGTAACATATACAGCATTGGTCAGTAATAAATTGAATAAAAGTATGGACTATAAACTGGAAGGTCTCTCAGGACAAAATATCTGCTTCACCGGAAAGATAAAAGTCAATAAAGGGAAGTCTGAAATATTTGTTTCAAGAATCACAGATATATATAAAGCACCGAGTCCTCCTATACGTAAAAACTAAATGTCATGAAAAAAATCATTCTCCTTCTGCTGCTCATCGTTGCATCTACAGTAAGTTTCGCTACTCATAACCGTGCAGGGTTCATAACTGTTAAACCGATTGCGGGTTCGGGTTGCCTTTGCGATTCTATTATTATTGTTACCTATACTAAGACTGATGCTCCTGCGGTGAGGTTATCTTTGCCTGTAAATTTTGGAGATAATACATCTGATACTGCTGTGCCAAGGATCATTTCTTATGGTTTAAATTCTCAATTTTACCCAAATGTAACTTTTAATACTTATGCTACTGTCCATTGTTATCCGGGTCCGGGAACTTATACTGTTACTATGGAAGATCCTAATCGTAATGCAGGGGTTATTAATATTCCCAATTCTGTGAATATTCCAATATTTTTTGAAACTACCTTCACGATAGATCCTATATTAGGATGTGATAATTCTCCGATAGTTCTGAATTCTCCGATAGATGTAGGTTGTGTTGGCGAACCTTATATTTATAACCCCAACGCTTATGACCCTGACGGTGATAGTTTGTCTTACGTTTTGGTTCCATGCAGAGGAGCCGGAGGTGCTAATATCGTTGGATTTTTTGAACCTATGGGTACTCCTACATTCACCCTTGATCCGATAACAGGTGACCTGAAATGGATCAATCCGCGGTTTAGCAGTTCAAACCCGCATGATACCGGTGAATGGAATGTAGCTATTTTGATTTTGGAATGGAGAAGAGACCTGAGCGGCAATTACCAAAACATTGGAAATGTAACCCTTGATATGCAAATTACAATTAGCAATTGTCATAATGATCCTCCGGTAATAGCCCCAATTCCAGATACCTGTGTGCTGGCTGGAAGTAATGTTCGCTTGCATGTTTCTGCTACTGATCCTGATGGTGATGGAATTGTTTTAAGTGCTACAGGGGGACCTTTTTGGTTGAGCAATCCTGCTTCTTTTCGAGACTATTCGGGACCTGGGACTGTTAGTGAGAATTTTAATTGGCTGACAGACTGTGATGATATTCGAAGACTACCCTATTCGGTTACTTTCAAAGCTATTGATGATGATGCAAGTAGTTTTATTAAAATTCCATTAACAGATCTGAAAACGGTAAACATAACTGTTATTGCACCCGCACCAAAGAATCTTGTTGCTACTCCATCTGGTAATACTATTAATCTTCATTGGAATCCTGAGACATGTCCCAACGCCATTGGATATAAAGTTTACAGAAGAAATTCTTTCTATACCGATAGTATTGAATGTCCTTGTACTGTGGGTGTTCCTTCGAGTACCGGTTTCTCTTTTATAGCTTTTGTTTCAGGAATAATGGATACTACTTTTGCTGATGACAATAATGGTTTAGGCTTGGATCATGGAGTTAAGTATTGTTATTTTGTTACAGCGATATTTGCGGATAGCAGTGAGAGTTGTGCTTCCAATCAGGCATGTGCTCAATTAATTAAGGACTCTCCTATTATTACTAATGTGAGTATTGATTCTACAAAATCTATTAACGGACAGATTTATGTTGCCTGGTCGAAGCCCTCTCAATTAGATACAAATATTGCATACCCCGGTCCTTATCAATATAAAATCTATCGTTCGAATGGCTTTGTAGGCGCGACATTAGTCTATATTGATACTACTAACACAGATACCATTCTTAGTCTTACGGATACCATCTTTGTTGATACCATGAACCGTCCTCTTAATACTTTAGATTCTGCATGGTCATATAGAGTTGACCTCTATTCTAATGGTACTTTGGTGAATAAATCAAGTATTGCATCTTCTATATATCTTAGCATCACGGGGTTGGATCATACGCTGAATTTATCATGGAGTCAGCACGTAGGATGGACAGATACCTTATACAAGATTTATCGCAAGAACTTAGTAACATTAGCCTGGGATTCAATAGGAAAAAGTACAACAACTACTTATGCTGATACCGGATTGGCTTATGGAATTCCAAGATGTTATTATGTCAAGAGTGTGGGATATTATTCAGGAAGTGGTTATGTTTATCCTATTGTAAACCTATCCGAACAACAGTGTGCCACCCCTGTTGATAATATTCCTCCATGCTCACCGGATAGCACTACGGTTAATGCAGATTGTAGAGCTCACGAGGATTTTATTACCTGGAATAATCCTAATAACACCTGCGCAAATTATGTGTCAGGCTACAAGATTTATTATTCCCCTACCAGCAAAAGCGATTATGAATTATTAGCGACCCTTACTAATCCTACCGATACCTTCTATCTCTATAGCAATCCTAATTCCATAGCCGGTTGTTTCCTGGTTACTTCGATAGATTCCGGTAATCTTGAAAGTAGAAATCCTATAAAGGTGTGTGTGGATAATTGCCCTGAATATTCATTACCGAATGTATTCACCCCCAATGGCGATAATATTAATGATTTGTTTCATCCGTTCCCTTATTCTTATGTCAAGGACGTTGATATAAAAATCTTTGACCGATGGGGAATATTGATGTATAAGACCACTAATCCTGACATCAATTGGGATGGGAAAGATGCCTCCTCAAAAGGTGATTGTCCTGACGGTGTTTATTACTATATCTGTAAAGTCAAT
>Ga0207124_1092_pt1 | contig 12435 bp, 10 predicted proteins | sample Alteio_BWMinHeat_37_FD_153506 | JGI IMG/M metagenome (GOLD analysis project Ga0207124, IMG submission 153506) | Enriched cells from forest soil in Barre Woods Harvard Forest LTER site, Petersham, Massachusetts, United States -... | ecosystem: Environmental > Terrestrial > Soil > Temperate forest >... | reverse complement strand
AGAAAAAGTTTATAAATACATTTTAAACCAGAAAGAACACCATAAGAAAAAGACATTTGCCGAAGAATATGAAGAATTCATTAAACTACACAACCTATATGATAGCGAGAGATAAACGGTTAAAACCGTTTTGTACTTTTATATACTTAATACCCACGGTTAAAACCGTGGGCTAAATATTTTGATATGTATAGGGAACTAGAGACCCGAAACAATGCAAAACCGTTAAAACGCTTTAAATCAAACAATATAATATAGAAGCAATCGTACACATAGCCCACGATTTTAATCGTGGGAAAGAAAGAACCCAATAACACAAAAACCGTTTCAACGGTTTAAATTAAACAACATAACATGAACACAACAGGTCGCATATTCAGGGTAAGCATTTTTGGAGAATCACATGGGGCGATGGTAGGCATTGTGATAGACGGATGCCCTGCAGGTATTGAGGTGCACGACAATGACTTTACCCCAGACCTGGAAAGGCGCAAAGCAGGAGCCGCAGGCACCACCCCACGCAAAGAGGACGACACACCCAAAATAGTAAGCGGTGTATTTAATAATAAAACAACAGGCGCGCCAATTACCATTCTATTCGAAAACAACAATACCCGCTCCGCCGATTATGATGCGCTAAAAGCCACCCCGCGCCCAGGCCATGCGGATTTTGTTCTGGATAAAAAATTCAATGGATTTAATGACCATCGTGGTGGCGGGCATTCATCGGGCAGGCTCACTGTAGCAATAGTGGCTGCCGGTGTGATCGCAAAAAAAGTATTAGGAGCTGTACAGGTCAAAGCACAGCTGACAGAAGCCGGTGGCGACACCGATATTGAAGCAGCTATACAAAAAGCGGTAGAAGAGCAGGATAGTATTGGTGGTATTGTGGCTTGCAGTGTAAATTATTTACCCGTTGGCCTTGGTGAGCCGTTCTTCGATTCGGTGGAGTCTGTAATTAGTCACAATATCTTTTCAATACCTGCTATAAAAGGCATTGAATTTGGTAGTGGGTTTAGTGCTGCAAAAATGAAAGGCAGCGAACACAATGATGCAATAACAGATGCAACAGGTACTACTAAAACAAATAATGCAGGCGGCATTAATGGTGGTATTACGAATGGCAATGAATTGCATTTTCGTGTGGCAGTAAAACCTACCAGCAGCACACCCAAAGAACAACAAACCTGGAACAACGCCAGCCAATCAGTAGAATCCTTTACTGTAAAAGGGCGGCATGACCTATGTATTGCGTTAAGAGTGCCGGTTGTGGTAGAAGCTGCAACAGCAATTGTCTTGGCAGACCTGCTATTATTGAATAAGCTAAATAGCTAGTCTTCCTTGTGAGGTATTTCGATATCTACTAATATGCTCATTAGTTGCTGTATCTCTTCTGCTTTTTGTTCTTCGCGTTTATAACGAAAACAAAGAGCCAGCTCTTCCAGCATTTTGTAGATTACGCGCTTGGTATTGAGCGGCTTAAAATAAACATCCTTATCGTGGGCGTTTATCTTGCGTAAATAAGTGTCTACATCCTTTTGTGAATAGACTACACCATTCAGCGGGTCAATAAAAAATTGTATTTGCTGTACACCTTCTTTTTCTGTTGCAAAAAACTGGTGCAATGTATCTATATAAGCAAAGACAAATTGCCTGGGTACATCTACTGCAAATACTGGTATATCCAGCAATTCGCACAAGGCTAAATAAATAATGCCAATTGAATAGGCATTACCTTGTTTGCTTTCCAGTACCTGGTTAATGAAAAAATATTTCGGGTCACGGTCAGTTAGTTCATGCCCATGCAGTTTATAAAAATTATAGAGAATGCTATTAAAAACATTTACCTGTTCCAGCGCTGTTAGATAGTTATTCAGCTCCAGCCATATATTGCGGCGCACCTGGTCAAACTGCGTCAGTATACCTGTAACATTCAGATCAGGGAACTGGTATTTGGCAACCAATATAGCTCCTCTTAATAATTCAGGATGTTTTGATCTGCTCCATTCTAAAAACTCATGTTGCAGATCCTGAAAATGTACCCTATGTATTAGAAACTCAATGCGTTCTTGTAGTGAAGAATCAGCTGTCACCTCCCAAAGCTGCTCCAGGTTGGGGATTATTTCTCTACCATAGTTGAGTAATTTCTCTGCTACGGTGTCAAACACTTCATCGTCAGGGTCATCTATTAATTTGAGAAGTGCTGATATCTCTTTGTTTTGCTGCATTCTACTATTTCAAAATTCAAAAACCCTTGGTAATTCACTATTAATTTACAACAATAAATTATTTTTTCCTACCACGCGGCACTTTTTTAGGAGGATTTGCCTTTGCTTCTTCTATGATCGTATTCACTTCTTCTATGGTAAGCGCTTCAGGTGTCTCTATTTTTTCTTTAGGAATTTTATAATTTTTTAACCCTTGTTTTATATATGGCCCATATGGGCCTTTCAGGATCTTTATTTTTTCCTTCTCAAATACTTTGATAGTGCTTTCAGCCTGTGCTTTTCTTTTCTCTTCTATCAGCGGACCAACTTCCTCCAGGTCTACCGTATAAGGATCCATTTCTTTTTTCAGTGAATAGAATTTTCCCGCATGCTGTGCATACGGGCCAAAGCGGCCAATGCTCACCGTTACATCCTCACCTTCAAATACACCAAGTTTACGTGGTAGCTTGAATAGTTCCAATGCCTCTTCAAGTGTTATTGTCTCGATACTTTGTGCTGGCCGCAACTTGGCAAATCTTGCTTTTTCTTCGCCTTCGTTCACTCCTATTTGCGCCATCGGGCCAAAACGTCCCAGGCGTGCTATTACCGGTTTGCCGCTAGCAGGGTCAATACCCAATTCGCGCTCGCCGGCTGCACGGCTGGCTGTTTCTATTGTTTGTTCTACCTGCTCATGAAAGGGGGTGTAAAAAGTACCGATCATTTTGTTCCAAACCTGCCTGCCCCCTGCTATCTCATCAAATTCTTCTTCAATTTTTGCAGTAAAGCCGTAGTCCATTACGCTTTTAAAGTGCAGGTTCAGGAAATCTGTTACTACCAATCCCAAGTCTGTCGGGAATAATTTAGCACGTTCTGCACCTACATTCTCACTATCACTTCGTAAGGCAATTTTATTATCCTTTAGAGAAATAACCTGGAATTCACGTTTCACACCTTCTTTATCTTTACGCTCTACATAGCCACGTTGCTGTATGGTGCTAATCGTTGGCGCATAGGTAGACGGGCGGCCTATACCCAACTCTTCCAGCTTCTTCACCAGTGACGCTTCTGTATATCTTGGCAGCGGACGTGTGAAACGTTCAGTTGCCAGCATTTCCTGCAGGTCCAGCTGTTGACCAATTACCAGTGGTGGTAACATACCTTCATTTTCTTCTTCACCATCTTCTTCGTCACGGCTCTCTGTATATACTTTCAAAAATCCATCAAAGCGCAATACTTCGCCAGTTGCCGTAAGTGCGTCCGGTTGTGTAGAAACCTCTATTTTAGCAATAGTACGCTCTATCTGTGCGTCTGCCATCTGGCTTGCCATGGTGCGTTTCCATATCAGGTCGTACAGGCGTTTTGTATCTGTATCACCCACTGATGACACTGTCATGTCTGTAGGCCTTATTGCCTCATGCGCTTCCTGTGCCGATTCATTTTTATTTTTAAAAACGCGATGCTGATAATATTTGTCTCCGTATTGATCATGCACCACATTGCGTATCATATCATTAGCCGTTTCAGAAAGACTTAATGAATCGGTACGCATATAGGTGATATGCCCGTTCTCGTATAGCTTCTGTGCTATCACCATTGTTTTAGATACGGAGTAGCCCAGTTTTCGGCTGGCCTCTTGTTGTAAAGTAGACGTGGTAAAAGGCGCTGCCGGAGATTTTTTAGCCGGTTTTACCTGTATGTCTTTTACCTTATAAGTAGCATCTATACATTTCTCCAGGTAATCCTGTGCAGTTTTTGCATTCTTTATTTTATCCGGCCCTTCTGCCTTGAAGGTTACGAGTTTTTTATTGAGGTCAGGCGCCTGAAAACGAGCTTCTACTTTAAAACTGCTTTGAGCTGTAAATTTTGTTATTTCTCTTTCACGCTCAGCTATCAACCGTACTGCTACAGATTGCACTCTGCCGGCAGACAGGTTATTACGCATGCTCATCTTTCTCCACAATACAGGGGATAGTTCAAATCCCACTATCCTATCCAGTATGCGGCGGGCCTGCTGTGCATTCACCAGGTCCATATTCACTGTACGCGGGTGCAATACAGCATCTTGTATAGCAGGTTTGGTTATCTCATGAAATACAATGCGTTTGGTTTTTACCGGGTCAAGACCCAAAACCTCACATAGGTGCCATGATATGGCCTCTCCTTCACGGTCCTCATCCGTTGCCAGCCATACATCGGTTGCTTTTTTTGCCAGCGACCTCAACTCTTTTACTACTTTCTCTTTGTCGTCTGATATTTTGTATTTGGGTTTAAAGCCATGTTTGATATCGATGCCCATATCCTCTTTTTCCAGATCCCGGATATGACCATAGCATGACCTCACTTCAAAATCTTCGCCCAATATTTTCTCAATTGTTTTCGCTTTTGCCGGCGACTCAACTATCAACAGGTTCTTTGCCATGCTAAAATTTATAGTATATATTTTAATTCTATTCCGGACAGTATTAAAGACCCGGACGGCTGCAATAATAAAGATTGTTTAGGTAAAAACGAAAAAAGATAAAGCGGAACGGCAATTTGTATAATTAAAAACAATGCTTTGTTAATTAAAAAAGAAGGATAACTTGTCAGTTACCCTTCTTTATATAAACTAATTAATTGATTAATGTGATATAGTTATTTTTCCAGTATGCTGTTCGCCATTTGATGAAACGGTAACAAAATAAATTCCGGATTGTAATACAGAGGTGTTAAACTCAACCTTGCCGTTACTTACGTTGCTTACATGGCTTGCATCTACAACCTGGCCAACTGCATTTGAAATTGTTACGTTCACATCTGCTATTTGCGTTAATATGAATTTCACAGTAAGATTATTATTGGCAGGATTTGGATACGCAGCTATGGTATTTACAACACTGTTTAAGTTATTAACAGCTGCGGTATGAGATACAGTACCACATCCAGTGCAAGTTACATGGGCATCTAACCACATATACTGGTCAAAATAACCATCCCCGCTTTGGCTTTTACCGTTAAAATCTTGTGCTACAAATTGTGATAACCATCTTGCAGGGTGTCCCGAATGATTGATCCTCGGATATGTAGTTGTATTGCCGCTGGGCCTGCCCCTTGCGTCAAGGTAAGAAGCACCATTATAATCCGGGTACTGTGCATATAAATAAGGCATCCATGTAGTATGCACAGTAGATCCAGTACTGCTTCCGAACTGGAACCCAAAAACAGGACAAAAGCGATTAAATGCTTTTATAGTATCTATGTTTGCGGCCCAATGATCTCCGGATTTAAACGATACGCTTATGGCAATATGTTGCCCTGCCGGTATGATGTTCCCTGCACCTTTTCTTACCGGGAACACATATGTTTGCAAGGTATTGCTATCGCCTGTAATACTTGCCGTGTGAGCAATTGTTGTATCTCTCGGGTTTAATATAAATGTATCTAATGTTTGTATTGCTCCTGATATAGTATTATCAACCAGTACGGCTCTATTTATACTGTCTGCTGACAATGGCTGTGATGCATACAATTTGCGGCCATGAGTAATAGTTGGGTTGTTAAACACCCATGTTGAATTACTATCAAGAGAATTATAAGATGTTGAATCGTAATAAAAATCTGTATTGATCGGCGTAACACCTATGATCAAAGTATCCCTGATGGTAGTATCAGTTCTGCTAGCCATATGTATATAGGCTGCTCTCATTCTTATAGAATCTACAGTATAACTATTGTTGTTTTTTATAGCTATATCGCTACCGTTGTTTATTGGGAGTGCTGTTAAATTAGAAATAAGCGTAGTATCCCAAAATAACGCATAACGTATCGGATCTATTATCTGGCAATACCCTGCCCATTCTGATGCTTCCAGAATTGTACCTCCTGCTCCATCAGAATAACGATATCTTACTGTAGAATCCCACCAAAGTGGTGACCATGAAATATAATTCCCGCTTATGTACCCTACAGACTGGTCTGCCGTTTCATAATACTTTAACCATCTTCCCGGGGCAGTTGTTGTTCTTTCTCCTGCTGTGTTTAATTTATTACCACCCGAGACTGAAGGTGGGTAAGCAATAGTTGGTGTAAACAAAGCCGTTTGACCTCCAACCTTTGTTGGCATGTCTGACTTCTGGTCAAATACAACAGACTTCCCCCCCCCCGGATTGAGCATAGGCTCCTACAGAAAGCGAAAATGCAATAAATAGTAAAAAAATCTTTTTCATGTGTATCAATTGTTTGGTGTAAATATAATGTTGTTTTGTTTTAAAAGCAAAAAGTGTACCAGTAATATAGACGTAAAAACAGGGCAAAAGCCCTGAAAAAATAAACTAAAAAGGGTTTTGTAAACAGCTAAGCTGGTACAAAACCCTTTTGAAATAACATTAATATATAATATTAATGCGCTACAACAACATGGCCTACTGAACGTTGACCATTTGCTTCAATGCTATAAAAATAAACACCAGCCGGAAGGGCAGATGTATTAAATTCAGCTTTACCTGAAATTGTATTGTTAAGTGTTTGATTAGCTATTACCTGACCAATTGTGTTGTTCAGGGTTACATTCACATTTGATGCATTTGGCAAATTGAAAGAAATCGCGACCTTGTCATTAGCAGGATTAGGATATGCAGAAACAGTTGAAATAGTACCTGACACATTTTTAACTCCTACACCGGTATGTGTGTTAGCAATTGTTTTGCATGTATTGCAAATCATGTGTGCACCACACCACAGGTAGTTATAGAAAAGTGGTTTCCTGTTATTAAAGCCTTCTATTTCAATAGTAGGATCATATCTTGTATAATGGCCAAAAGTTGAGAACATAATACTTGAACCGTTATGATCTGAAGCATATTGCTCAGGCCAGTTGGTCATATAGGAAGAAGAATTTTCATATCCAAACATTGGTCTGTATGTATTAAATCCTTCAACTGAGTCAACATTAGGTACCCAAGTAGCAGTAGATTTAAATGTAATGCTAACTGATACGCTATAACCAGCCGGAATATTTACATGGCCACCACCTGGTACGCCAAATACACGACGTCTGAAATAATAGCCCCCGGTGCCTGCTATTACGCTGTCACCATCCGTATCAGGGAATAGCGCAACAGCCCATCTTACACCAGCATTTGCTGCATTGGGATCCCCTGCGGCATGTCGGATAGAATCTGCAATATTAGGGACGTATGCATTGAGTTTACCAGTAGCAGTATAGTGAGATACCCAGGCATCAGTACTTGAGGTGTAATTAATCACTTTGTTTGAAGGTACGATAGAAATTATCACTGAGTCAGCAGTATGACGTGATGGCTTAATTCTAGAATATGCACCTTCAAACCAAACTGAATCCACCTGGTAAGCATTGGTATCAGTAATAGCCATCAGCTGGTCCAAGTTTGGTGTAGCTGCTCCGTTAGCATTGTCATAAAATGGTTGTAACACATTTACTACATCCTGAAAATTCACATAAGGAGGATAAATTGTACCTGCAACAGAGGTGAAATTCACTTTGCCATAAGACGTCGTTGTTCCGTCAAAAAACCTTTGTGTTACTGTTGAATCGAACCAAATCCACATTGAAGTCTCCTGTGGAGCAGTAAGCGTTGGTGGCGCATAGTTATACATGGAATTAAACAATAATTGGTTAATGATGTCTGAATAGCTATACCACCTGTCCATAGTTGCAGTAGTTCTTGCGCCCGGCATTGAACTCTTGTTTGGCATAGTAAGCATAGGTCTTTGATCACCACTAGCGATTGCAGGACCGGTTTGTGCCGGCGTATTTACATGCATCGACTGTACATATTGCGCATTCGCACCAAAGGAACCCGCAACTACAATTGTTAAGAATAAGATTTTTTTCATCTTAAATATTTTTTTATTAATAATAGAAATGATTACTGTAAAGATAGGGATTCTCCCTAAATCAAAAAAAATAATTTTGCCTAAAAGGCTTGCAAAAAATAAAAATTCTACGTATCTGCATTTAGCTGTTATTTTTGTGCTCTTTAACGTAATTTATGCTCCCTGAATTTGACAATACAGCCATTGCTTTTCAATATCGTTCTAATAAAGATTTGAAACAAGCCTGGTTTCTTTTTTCATCCATGTCATCGCCACTACTTACCAAGATAGGGCTGGCAGCTACACAACTGGCCATAAACCTTCATTTACCTGTCAATACATTGATCAAAAAAACCATCTTCCAACAATTTTGCGGAGGTGAGGACCTTGCAGAAGCCGCTGTAAAAGCTAATATGCTGGCACAGTATCATGTAGGTGTTATACTAGACTATGGTGTAGAGGGTAAAGGCACTGAAGCAGACTTTGACAATGCAGTACCTGAATTTATCAAGGCCATAAATTACGCGGCAGGCCAAAAGAACATACCTTTCATAAGCCTGAAAGTAACCGGCTTTGCACATTTTGCATTATTGGAAAAGATAAACACAGACCAGGCACTTACACCTGCCGAACAAGAAGCATGGGCGAAAGTGTATAAGCGTATAGATGCGATATGCGCTGTGGCTGCCGAAAAGAATATTATGGTGCTGATAGATGCAGAGGAAACATGGATAGCAACGCCCGTGCATGAACTTGCGGAAGCGATGATGAAAAAATACAACAAGGGCAAGGTGATCGTTTTTAATACTTACCAGATGTATTGCCACAGCACACTTTCTTTTCTGGAAGAAACTATACAAAAAGCAAAAGCAGAAGGATATATATTAGGCGCTAAACTGGTGCGCGGCGCCTATATGGAAAAAGAGCGCAAGCGGGCTAAAGAGATGGGCTATACCGACCCGATACAACCGAACAAAGAAAGCACAGACCGTGACTATAATGATGCGGTGACATTGTGTATGCACAACCTGGATAACCTCTGGGTATTTATTGGCACACACAATGAAAAAAGCTGCCTGCTGGGTGCTACCTATATGGACGCACATAAGATAGACCCGAATGCACCTTCTGTATGGTTTTCACAACTGTATGGGATGAGCGATAATATATCATTCAATTTGGCGCATGCCGGTTATAATGTAGCTAAGTACCTACCTTATGGCCCTGTAAAAGATGTGATACCCTACCTGATGCGCCGCGCACAGGAAAACACTTCTGTGGCAGGACAAACGGGCAGAGAATTATCATTGATAAAGAAAGAAGTAAAGAGAAGACGAATAGCTTAGTCAGTGAACAACGTACAACGTACACTGTTACTTATTTTCGATGAGGTAGAGATCTTCGTTATCTTTTTTCATGCGGAAATTTTCTCTCGCATATTGCTCCAGCCTTTTTGGATTTTTCGCAAGCTCAGCCTGCTCATTTTCCATTTTATTTATATCCGCTTTCAGGTAAACAATATCGTCTTTTATGGCCTGCAATTCTTTTTTGCGTTGTTGCTGCAACAGCCAATCGTTCTGGTCGAAATAAATCATCCATACCAGGAATGCTAATGCTGTGAGCAAAAATTTATTGGTGAAAATCCTGAACGCCTTTTTCATTACAAGTCAAAAGTAGACACAATATGTGAAAAGCAAAACAGAAATAACAATGTTATTTCTGTTTATCCACATAAGTTCACATTTTGCGCTCATTGAGCGATGGATATGAACCATTATGCAATTAGCTCCTTATTTGCCAAACTGCAGGCTAGTTCCCGGGTAAAAACCATTAGCGCCCAATTCTTCTTCGATGCGCAGCAATTGGTTATACTTAGCCATACGGTCAGAACGTGACGCAGAGCCTGTTTTTATTTGCCCGCAATTGAGGGCCACAGCAAGGTCTGCAATTGTTGCATCTTCTGTTTCGCCTGAGCGGTGGCTCATAATGGTATTATAACGGTTGAACTGTGCCATTGTTACCGCATCTATCGTTTCGCTGAGTGTACCAATCTGGTTCACTTTTACCAGCAGCCCGTTGGCAATATTTTCTTTAATGCCGCGCTCCAGTCTTTTCACATTGGTTACAAACAGATCATCGCCAACCAGCTGCACTTTATTGCCCAATGCTTCGGTGAGCAATTTCCATCCTTTCCAGTCATCTTCTGCCATACCATCTTCAATACTAACAATCGGATATTTTTTACACCATTTCACCCAAAATTCCACCAGCTCTTCGCTGCTCATTTTCTTGCCGCTTGATTTGTTGAAATGATATTTTTTGTCCTTGGCATTATAGAGTTCGCTGTTGGCGGCATCCATAGCTATCATTACATCTATGCCGGCTTTGTAGCCTGCTTTTTCTATTGCTTTCAGCACTGTTTCAATAGCCTCTTCGTTGCTTTGTATATCAGGTGCAAACCCACCTTCATCACCCACGTTGGTACTATATCCTTTGTCCTTCAAAACAGTTTTCAGTGTGTGAAATATTTCCACACCCCATCGCAAGCCTTCACTGAAACTTTGAGCACCTACAGGCATTACCATAAATTCCTGGAAATCTATTTTATTATCGGCATGCACACCGCCATTCAGTATATTCATCATAGGTACGGGCATTGTCCTGGCATTGGCACCACCTACATACCTGTATAAAGAAAGTCCGCAACATTGAGCTGCTGCTTTCGCCGCAGCAAGACTAACAGCAAGTATAGCATTAGCACCCAGCCTGGCTTTATTTTCCGTACCATCCATATCTATCATCAGGTGATCTATACCACGCTGATCAGTAACATCAAAGCCGTATAATTCTTCCGCAATAGCTTCATTAATATTGTCTACAGCTTTTGATACGCCTTTACCGCCGTATTGTTTTTTATCTCCATCACGCAGCTCTACGGCCTCATGTTTGCCTGTTGACGCGCCCGATGGTACAGCAGCACGCCCCATACAGCCTTCGCTTGTGTGTACATCTACCTCTACAGTAGGATTGCCACGCGAATCTAATATCTGGCGGGCTACAATATTTGAAATAAAGCTCATAATAGAATGTTTTTCAGTAGGCTACAAAAATAGGTTGTGAAATATAAAATACTCAAAAAAAAATGTTAACAATCAAAAAAGCCCCACGACCGGGGCTTTTGCAAAATATTTTTAATTATTCATTATTGCACGTGCAAATTAAAACTACCCGCTGATATATTGGTAGTACCGGCATAGAAATAAAATGTTCCTTTGACCTGTGTGTTTGAATATTTTTGTATCGTTACCCATCCCGAAGTAGCCAGTGATACCGTATGAAGCAAATAAGTAGCCTGTACGGCACCTGCGGCTGTGATCTTATAGGTACCCACTCCTGTGCAGCTATCTATGCTTATGCTTATTGCGGTAGTTACTGTATCTACCAATGTAGTGCCACCTAATATTAATTTTTCAGTTCCGTGTGCGGTATCATATACAATGCTGGCACCTCCAAGTGTACTGGTCCAGCTACTACCGTTTATTAAAGCGCTCATATTCACTGCAGGATTGTCGGGCACACTATCACTGCTTTTGCTGCATGAAATAAACAGCACCACGCATCCAAAAGCAACAAGGGTTAATTGAGTAATTCTATTCATAAACAAATATTTGCCCGATAAAGATACAAGATAATTAAAAAATCAGGTAAAGTCTAACCAAAAAAATGAAGCCCTATTTACCACCTGCATAAAAGCAGCCAATCCGTATCTTTAACACATGCAAAATAGACATTTTATAGTATTTTTTATTGCAATATCCTTTTTTGCTATACCGGACACCTTATGTGCGCAGCCTGCATATGATTTCATGAGGTTTGTAACCCCTTTTGAAAACTCTGACAGTATAGAGTCGGCCACCTACCAGCAAGCCATATTATTTTATGCAGGCATGGCCAATAAATTCAAAACAATAAAAATGCTCTTAACAGGTCCAACTGATGTAGACTACCCATTACAAGTAGTTTATTATAGTGGTGATGGGCATTTTGATATCGATACATGGAAAGCCGAAGGCAAAATAATACTGCTCATCAATAACGGCATTCATCCCGGCGAGCCTGATGGTATTGATGCATGCATGCTGCTGATGCGTGATGCGGCATTTGGGAAAATAAAAATACCCAACAATGTGGTACTGGCAGTAATACCTGTATTTAATATTGGCGGTTGCCTGAACCGAAATAGCTATAGCCGCGCCAACCAAAACGGGCCGAAGGAATATGGCTTTCGTGGTAATGCCCAAAACCTGGACCTGAACCGTGACTTTATGAAAATGGATGCAAAAGAAACACAATCACTCGTCCGGTTGATGCGAAATTTAGACCCCGATGTTTTTAT
>Ga0207124_1091_pt1 | contig 12453 bp, 15 predicted proteins | sample Alteio_BWMinHeat_37_FD_153506 | JGI IMG/M metagenome (GOLD analysis project Ga0207124, IMG submission 153506) | Enriched cells from forest soil in Barre Woods Harvard Forest LTER site, Petersham, Massachusetts, United States -... | ecosystem: Environmental > Terrestrial > Soil > Temperate forest >... | reverse complement strand
AGCATGTAAATAGCGATAAAGTTGTTAGTATGAGCAGACTTTTTTTCATCATATTACCTGCGAAAAAATGCGAAAAGGGGCTAAATTATTGCTACCTAGCATCATACCAAGAATGAATTCTTGCTAGCAACTGTTGCTGTTGCTCAAAAGCAATCAACGGTGGCTCAATAATAATAGGTATTTTGATCAAGCGTGGATCCAAGACAAATCGTTTGAGCATTTCTTCACCAATCTTTCCTTCACCTGGCAAAGCATGACGATCTTGATTTGAACCTAAATTACTAGAGGTATCATTGAGATGAATGAGTTCGATTTTTTCTAAACTAATAGTTGTGTGCAACTCACCAATAAAAGCATCCATTTTTTCTGGGCTAGTCAGCTCATAGCCAAATGAATAGGCATGGGCGGTGTCTACACAAAAATAAAGTCGTTTTGGGTTATCCACTTTTTTGCAGAAGCTCATAAAAATCTTTAAAACTGCCACCAATAGACATATCATGATAGGCAGTGTTCTCAAGAACTATCTTGAGTGCATCGTCTTCTTTAATAAGTCCATTGACCGCCTTTGCGAGTGCATCAATGCCCTCTCGTCGGTCGCGTGCCCCTTTTGCCGATCCTGCATGCATAATAATGTGGGTAAATTCTAACCGTCGGGCAAGATCAAGCTCCTTCATGAGTACGCGATGACGACTTTGCTTAATTCCCGCTAGATTGCTCCAGTAGGAAGCATGGACATAGCGAAATGAAAAATGATCTTGCATAAATGCGCGTGCCGACGCAATTTCCTCGTCTGAAAGCTCGATGACTGAACCTGCCTTTGTGATAAAAAAACATTGGAATATGGGCATGTGCAAAGATACTGCCACGCGCAAAAGATCAGAAAATGAACTTGTCAGACGAACATGTAAACCAATTTTTCTCAATGCAACATTCCTACATAATCTGTTTACGCAGCGCTGCACCATCAAGATAATGCTCGAGGGCTCCAATAAATACCATTTTTAGCTCTCGCATATCACCATCTGAATCGGCCTCAAAGCGCAGGCTCAATACCGGTTGTGTATTTGATGCGCGCAGGATGCCTAATCCTTTTGCAAGAGTGACACGAATGCCGTCGATGGTAATCATTTTCGCATCGGGTAGTTGTGCAAGTTCTTGTTTTACCGCTTCAACAATAGTCCACTTTTTCTGCTCATCGCATTCGATGCGAAATTCAGGCGAACTGATTTTTTGTGGCAATTCCGCTACCAGTTCTTGGAGAGGTTTTCCTGTTTGGTGCAAAAGCTCTAGCAAGCGTAGTGCGGCATAAATGCCATCATCATAGCCAAAATAACGATCATAAAAAAAGTAGTGACCGCTCAACTCACCAGCAACCAGAGCCTTGTGCTCCTTCATACTTTTTTTGACTAACGAGTGACCTGACGGCGAAAGACACGCAACGCCACCCCAATTTGCGACAGCTTCTAGTAAACCCGACGAGCTTTTGATATCACACACAATAGTAGCGCCTGGGTGTTGCTGCACATACGATTTGCAGAGCAATGCAAGCATGAGATCACCAGGCACTAAAAGACCACTTTTGGTCATGGCGGCCATGCGGTCGCCATCACCATCAAAGCCAATGCCAACTTGAGTCCCCGTCGAATGCAAAATCTTTTTCACATCCTGCATATTTTCTTCAACCACTGGATCTGCGTCATGGTTGGGATAATTGCCATCAAGTTCTGCATACAAAAGTTGCGCGTTTGGCCATTGCATTTTTTGCACTAATAAAGGCATCACAACACCAGTGGCTGCATTGCCACAATCAAAAACCATGGGAAGTTGCATGCCAACTAAATTTGGGAACAAATTTTTTAGATAATCAACATAGGTAGGAATTAGAGAAAGTTCAGCGTATGCCCCTTGCGTTACTGATGAGATGCTCTTTTTTGCTTTATACAGCTTTTTTAGTTCCTGGATCTCTTCGCCCCACAACGCAGTCTTACCAAGACAAATTTTAAATCCGTTATATTCCTTAGGATTGTGAGAAGCCGTGATCATGATGCCCGCATCAACAGGCAGTGTGTTAAGAGCAAAATAGAGTACTGGTGAAGGACAAATGCCGATAAATTGTACATCAAGCCCACTATCACGTAATGCTCGGCAAACTTCGGCCTTAATTGCAGGTGAGCTCAAGCGCCCATCCATGCCTACCGCAACCGTTTTAAGGGCAGAATTTTTAGTTGTTAGATAATAGCCTGCAGCGCGAATGAGATCATAGGTTTCTTCGATAACTAATTCAGAACCCACTTTTCCACGAATATCATACATTCTAAAGATAGTGTCTTGCATAGCGAATATCCTTTTTTGCGAGCAAAAAATCAGACTTGTACTAAGAAATAATACATGAAAAAACTTCATAAATCCCGAGCTATGAATAACTCAACTTTGCCAAGGGAACACTACCCAATCATCAGTTTCTTCAACATAATAATCAGGCTTCATAAAAGAACGTTGCGACTTGTAATAGAGCGCTGCAAATTTAACCGTCGCCGTAATGCCATGTTTCTCAAAAAGTTCTTTAACAAACGCAATCGTTTTGCCAGTATCCACAATGTCATCGATAACTAAAATAGAATGGAATTGTTTAATATCATCAATATGGAAAGGAAAAACGAGACTAATATTGCCCTGTTGCATACGATCGTATGACTGAACACCTAAAGAATACACCGTACGAACATCAAATAACTTTTCGCCAGCTAAATAGCCGAGCGGAACAAGTCCGCCACGTGATAAGCCAATAATAAGATCCGGCTCAAAATTATCTTTTTTTATCATGTGAAAAAGCTGATCGCACAATGCTTCAGCTTGCTCAGAAGTTATGTAGATTTTATGAACACCTTGCACTGAGACAGCAGTGCATGCTACTAAAAGTCCTATTTTGACACTCAACGCGAAATGTTTTGCCAAGCCAATCATAAAAAACTCCCTTAAATAATATGTTTGTTCTAAAATGTTGCGTATAGTAAAAGGTGTTACGATAATTTCGTCAAGCAAAAAAATGAAAACGATCAATCTATGATTCCATTACAACTGCATATAAAGAATTTTCTTAGCTATGGCTCCGAAACACAAACCATAGATTTTGGTGCCTATCCACTCATTTGTCTGTCGGGCAAAAATGGCCATGGCAAATCCGCTCTGCTTGATGCCATCACGTGGGCAGTCTGGGGACAAGCGCGCAAAGTTTCTGGCACCGCAAAGCCGGACCAGGGATTGCTCCATCTTGGGCAAACGCAGATGATGGTGAGTCTGGATTTTATCTGCAATAGCACACACTATCGCATCAAGCGGGAATACATGCAAACGTATGGCAAACCGCTTGCGCAGTTGGAATTTGGGATTATCGAACAAGATACCGCTAAATGGATTCCGCTCAGTGAAAAAACTATCCGCGGCACACAAGAAGTTATTGAACAAACATTACGACTCGGCTATGAATCATTCATCAATTCTGCTTTTCTGCGCCAAGGCCAATCGCATGAATTTTCCACCAAGTCCCCTAAAGAGCGCAAAGAGATCTTGGCATGCATCCTAGGACTGCAAGAATATGAGCTCGTGCGCCGGCAAGCGCTTGAAAAGGCAAGGAAAATAATTACCGAAAAACAAGGGCTCCAATTGTACCAAGAAAAACTTGGCCAAGAATTACAAAAAAAGACAGAGCTTACTGGAGAACATGCTAACTTATTACAGACGCTTGCCAACACTATGACAAAAGAACAGGAGCATATAAAGCAGCAGCAATCCCTTGAAACAAGCTTTAAGAAGATGCAACAAGAACAGCAACAACTCTCTTTGCATCAATTTAGCCTTCAACAACTTTTGCAACAAGAGCAGGAATCCCGGCAGCAGCTAAGAACTGCGCGCGATACCTGGCGCACTTTACGTCGCACGCAATTCACCGCAAATATGCACGAGCTTGACAATAACAAGCAACAGTTGATGCAGCAGCTTGCACAGCACCAGAAAAATTTGCAAACAACTCTAGAATTACGCGAACAATGTCTTGCTGCTAAGGAACATGTGCAGGAAGCTGAGCGAAAATTTCGAGATTCATTTCACAAACACGTATTAGAAGCACAAACACATAGTCAACGGGTGCAGATTACATTTGAAACTCTTAAGAAAACTAAAAAAGATCTCGAACAAGAAATCATTACAAAAAAATCCGAAATCACCAAAGCTACCGATGAAGTGACAACACTCAAAAAATCACTACAGCAGAATTTTGGGTATGAACAGAAGTACGCGACACTTGAAAAACAGTTTGAAAAACGTAAAAGTTTTTATCATGGTTACCGCACGCAGGGCACTGCATTAAGTAATGAGCTCGAGCTGTTGCAGCAAAAAAGAATCATGGCGCTTGATGAAAACAACCCAAGCTGTCCACTGTGCGAGCAAAATTTGTCGGCATCACGTAAGAAATTTCTTGCGTCACAATTTTCCACACAGGAGCGATTTATTGCCCACCGACTCAAAAGGCTCACAGCACTGATTGCCTCCCTAAAAGATCTTCTGCTTAAACAGCATAAAGAATTGGAACAGTTGCGCGTAACTCAAGAGCAACACGTAAAAAACACTTTGCAACTACAAGAGCTTGAAAAACAGCAGCAGAAATTGGCTATGGAACTACGTGCGCTGCAAGAACAGCAAACTAAGGTGAATAACGATGAACAAAAGGCACAGAGCGAATTTGCTGAAATGGAGAAACACCTTAAGAACATCAGTGCGACGCAAGAGAATGAACTTGCCCAAGATAAAAACTATCGTGAGAAAAAAAATACGTATGAGCAGGTGCTGCAACAACTTGAAACAATAAAATATGATCAGCGTTCTCATGAGCAGGTAACAAACCAACTAAAATTGGTTGAACAACAGCTTGCAGAATTCCAGAATCTGCAGCGCAATATTGCCTTACAGGAAAATCGAAAACAAGAAATATTCCAACTGTGTGCACGGCTTAAACAACTCAAGATTGAAAAAAAAGTTATTGAAGCAACAATTGCCTCATTCAAAAATCTACACGCAGAACTTACACAACTACAAACTCGCGGGCAGGAACTTGCGCAAACAACTACTGCTCTAAGACAAGAACGAGAACTGCTCTTGCAAAAAAAAGGAAGCGTCGAATTAGAGATACAGCGACTCGCTACGCTAGAAAAAACGTATCAAGAGCAACAAAAAACCATCACACATATTGACGCAGAATTGGCAGATTATCACGCCATTGCTACCGCAACTAGTAAAGATGGCGTGCAAGCATTATTAATTGAACAAGCATTGCCAGAGATCGAATATGAAGCCAATGAGCTGCTCAGTAAACTGACGAACAATCAGGCGCACATCATTATTGATTCTTTACGCGATCTAAAAAAAGGCGGAACGCGCGAGACATTGGATATCAAGATTTCTGATGCTGCCGGCATCCGGCCGTATGAACTGTTTTCCGGCGGCGAAGCATTTCGCATCGATTTTGCATTGCGCATTGCAGTCTCAAAATTGCTTGCTAGACGCGCAGGAACATCTTTGCAGACCCTTATCATCGACGAAGGATTTGGCTCCCAGGACGAGGAAGGGCTCGCGCATATTATGGATTCGATTTACAAAATTCAGGATGATTTTGCAAAAGTAATTATTGTCTCGCACTTACCAACCATGAAAGACAATTTCCCCGTGCATTTTTATGTAGAGAAAAAAGCACAGGGAAGTTTTGTGACGGTGATTGAGCAGGAATAATTATTTTTTTCTGATTTCAATAGGTATAGGCCTTCTAACGAAGTCCTCATCAATTCTATTTTTATTCGCCAGATACTTTAAGGATTCAATATCACCTGTGTACGTAGCAACTTTAGTTAATTTTATAAAATCAAACTCAATGCCCAAATCACGCTCACAAGCTTCTAGCAACTTTTTATTTTGTAAGACCCAGCCTTGATGGTCCAATATTAGCGAATTCAAATCCTGCCTCGAGTTCATCCTCTTGCCCAACGGCGTTAAGGCCATGAGCACTGGGATAACCATTTGTGCATATTCCTCGGAGTTATATTTGGCAGCTTCTTTTAGGACATCGAGAGCAACCTCATCCTCAATAGGTTGAAATGCCTGTGGACGTGTTGCCATAAATTGGCTCCAGAGTAGCTCTGGCAGCCAATATTCATCGTGACGCTGCTTTCTTATTTTAGTTGCTGCTTCATAAACCCCCGCCGGATTAAGTTTTTTGGACGCTGCTTTAAGATCTGCAATCAAGACTCTCGTTTTGGCTTCTCGATCCATACCGGTCACTGATGAAGTGGTAGCTGAAAACAGCAACAGCAGTAAGCAAAAAATCATCATATGCATCGTCCTTGATTTTGATGATGTAAACTAATACACCCGGGGATTCTAACATAAGAACTATTGATGGAGAAGATGAATCATTAAATGATTATTTTGTAGTGCTTAAACTTTGTATGTGTTGCTCAATTTGGTCACTAATTCTGCATAATTTTTCATAACGCTCTTTGTACTTCGGACTCAATCCGTAAAGAAATGATACTAGACCAATAAACAAAGCAGGACACGATATTCCCGCGGAGATTATTTCTGCGTAAAGCGCACGATCTGTTTTATAGGTAAGTTCAACCAACCTATCCCCACAACTATTCAGCAACTTTTCTTGTATAGCAGTAAGAAATCTCGCCTTGTCCAGATGAATAGTCGTATGAATAGTATTTCCAAACGTTTGAGAAGTTTGGTAAACCTCCACACCCTCTTTTTGAAGTTCCTTAATTATCTGCTCATATTCATCGTTACTTGCCTTGTGCCAATATTTATAAATTGCATACGTAATTCCAATGCCTACCATACCTGCCAAAGTAAATAAGCTACCACCGATAAGCGCATCCCGATCACGTTTTTTATGTATTCGTTGCTTGTAAAATTCTTTTTCTTGTTCAATTTTCTCTTTTATCTGCTCAAGAGTTTGTCGCATATCAAATTTGGAAACTTTATAAAAATATTGCTCTTGCGCATACTTCTTTGCATTCGAAAGCGAATCATCGATTTCTTTCTCATCAAGTAGCCACACTTTGCCGGTGAAATGTTTTGAGCATTGATCAATGATATTTGCGGTCCGTTGATGAAAAATATCAACCTTCCACTCATTGTTTTTTGCTTGCAAATAAGTACCTAGACTCACTGAACAGAGAAAAATAATCATTAATTTTCGAACAATATGCATCATATTTCAACCAAAAAAATAATTTCAAAAGTCTCTTAACAAAAAAGTCACACTATTTCTAGCGTGACTTTTTATTATTTCAATTTTTTTCACTCAATTACCGGCATGACACCTTGAATCTCAGGAAGCTGCTCGCGCAATGCCTGCTCAATACCAAAGGTCAATGTGTAAAATGATGATGGACAACCAACGCAAGCGCCGTTGAGTTTTACATACACAATAGCATCTTCAAGCTTTACAAACTCGATGTTGCCATTATGTGCTGCAATCGCCGGTTGCAAGTTAGTTAAAACGGCTTGTATTTTTGCAACCTTCGCCTCATGCTCAGTACCCATAGTTCGACTCTGCTCACCACAGGAGGTGATAGTTATGAGACCCATTCCAAGCGTGCCATCACAGCAGTATCACTCATGCGACGACCGAGAGGAATGATACGCGTATAGCCACCTTGGCGGTTGGTATAACGAGGAGCCACATCTTTGAACAATGATGTAATTGCCTCTTGTTTGTAAGGAAGTAATGACTTAACACGACGAATCGAATTAAAGTCACTCCCTACTCGCGCAAGTGTCACCAAACGTTCAGCAAAGCGCTGCACTTCTTTTGCCCGCGCCTTGGTGGTTACTAAGTGACCATACGTGATAAGATGAATAGCCTGATTGCGCAACACCGCTCGACGGTGCGCCGGCTTCATATTTAATTTTTTTCTACCATTCTGATGTATCATTGCTTGAGCCTTTATTTTTACCCAAAGCTCATTTGCATTCGCTTAGGGCCAATATTATTAGTCTTTAAGGACTTTCTTCAAATCAGATTCTTTGATGTTCATGCCAAATGATAAGCCAAACGCTTTCATGCTTTCTTTGACTTCATTCAACGATTTACGCCCGAAATTTTTAATCTTGAGCGCTTCTTCCTCAGAAAGATTCACGAGATCCAAAATGCGTTTTACATCGGCATTGATAAGGCAATTATGCGCACGCACTGAAAGTTCTAACTCATCAATAGGTTTGAGTAGAAGATCAACGGGAATACCTTTTAATCCCAACTGATCAAGTTCAACTGGATCTTTTTGAGCCGGTTCTTGTGGCAATGCTGAGATTTCATTGAACGGAATTTCTGCACTAATGAGGAAATGTTCAAGTTGTGTGCGTAATACTGAAACTGCGTAATGCATCGCATCAACAGGATTTTCTGAGCCATCGGTATATATTTTAAGCATCAACTTATCGTAGTCAATTTCTTTACCAACTCGTGTTTTCTCGACATCGAACATAACTTTTTTGATTGGAGAAAACATTGCATCAAGGTAAACTCGATTATCTTCTTGCAATGCCTTGCCGATTGGCCATTGCGCTGGTTGATAACCTCTACCTGATTCAACAAAGAACTCAATATCAAGCTCGCTGCCTTGCGCAACATACGCGAGCACATGATCTGGGTTTACCAGTTCAAGATGCTCATCAGCTTTAATGTCAGCAACACGAGCAGCTGCTTCACCCGCCACCTTAAGGTGCATTTTTCCAGGCTTTCCTTCTTTATTGCGAATAACTATTTCTTTGATATTCAGAATAAGCTGCATCGCATCTTCTACAACACCGGGAATAGATGAGAATTCATTGTTGATCCCTTTTATAATGACAGAAGTCACTGCAGAACCTTCGACAGCTCCAAGCAAAACGCGACGTAACGCATTACCAAGGGTAATACCGAATCCTGGTTCTAACGGTTGTGCAACAAGCTCGCCATATTTTTCGGTTAGCGATTCTTTGTGCCAACTCAACCGAGGAATAGTTAAAGGTTTATATTCCTTTTTACTCATTGAGTCTCCTGAGATTGATAACCACCATAAACAGTACGGGTCAGGTACCTAGGCATTATTTCGAATACAATTCCACAATCAAATGTTCTTCAATCGGCGCCTGGATATCAGATCGCACTGGAAAACGAAGAACATTACCCTTACGCTCACCTTTATTGAGTTCTAACCATTCTGGTACTTTAGCGGCAGTGTTAAGACGCTTATCAATAACTTGTTCAACAAAAACAGTCTTTCCAAGAACTGATGGCGCTAATGCAATAACATCATTGAGACCGACTAAAAATGATGGTGTATGAACTTTTCTTCCATTAACCAAAACGTGTCCGTGCACAATGATTTGACGAGATTGTGTACGGGTGGTTGCTAACTTTAAACGGTAGACAACATTATCTAAACGACGCTCAAGCAAACTCAATAATTGCTCGCCAGTAGCGCCCTTCTTTTGGGCTGCAATTTTAAAAAAACGACTGAACTGCTTTTCACGCATGCCATACATTTCTTTAACTTTTTGCTTTTCGTGAAGTTGTTTACCATATTCTGATAATTTACGCGCGCGCTTTTGTTCATCTTTCTTAATACCAAAATCACGCTTTGATGATTGTTCTGTAGTACTGACGGCTTTTTTCATGGTACCCTTGTCTTAAATATTACTCATTATTTATTACTTGATGCGCTTTATACACGACGTTTCTTAGGAGGTCGACAGCCATTGTGAGGTAATGGTGTTACATCACGCAATACCGAGATGTTGAGACCCGAAGCTTGCAATGAACGAACTACAGAGTCACGCCCTGAACCTGGTCCTTGTAAATTAACTTCAACATTTTTCACACCAAGTGATGACATTTCGCGTGCTAAATTTGTACCGATTTGAGAGGCCGCAAACGGAGTTCCTTTACGAGATCCCTTGAAACCTAACCTGCCAGCGCTCCCCGACATAAGTACATCCCCATCAAGCGTCGTTACCGTAACCATGGTGTTATTGAAACTAGACTTAACATGCGCTACAACAGAATCAACCTGTCTTCTTGTTTTTTTTGATTTTTTCTTGTAAGCCATTCTATCCTTTACGATCAACTAAAAGCATTCAGCACTATAAGATTATTTCTTAGTTGCTTTTTTCTTAAGAGCAATTGCGCCACCTGCCCTACGCGGACCTTTGCGCGTGCGCGCATTAGTTTTGGTACGTTGACCACGCACTGGCAACCCTCTTTTATGACGCAATCCACGATAACTACCAATTTCTTGCAATCGTCTAATATCCAGCGCAATACGTTTGCGAAGTTCACCTTCGATAGCATACTTGCTTAACTCTTTTTGAATTGCCGCAAGATCTTCGTCAGTTAGATCATTGCAACGTTTATTAAAATCAATTTTTGCTTTTTGCAAAATATCTTGAGATGACGACAGACCAATACCATATAAGTAGGTAAGTCCAAACTCAACTCGCTTATTTGGTAAAATTACACCTTCTATTCTAGCGGCCATACGATTCCTTATTACCCTTGACGTTGTTTATGTTTTGGGGTTTTTTTGCAGATAACGCGTACTGTGCGTTTGCGTTTAATAATACGACAATCATTGCATATTTTTTTTACTGACGTTCTTACTTTCATATGCCTTTTACCCTTACAAACATGCTATTTTAATTCTTATACCGTAAAACTATTCTTCCACGTGTCAAATCATAAGGAGAAAGCTCAAGCGCTACCTTATCACCTGGTAAAATCCGAATATAGTTCATGCGCATTTTCCCCGAAACATGCCCTAATATCTCATGTCCACCTTCGATTTCAACACGAAACATAGCATTTGGCAGAGTCTCTTTTACAATGCCATCAACACGGATTACCTCTTCTTTAGTTTTCATAACGCTTTTTCATCCTTATTATACGATTCTCGTTATAATTTTTGGTTCTGTATCCGTTATTACTATTGTATCTTCAACATGAGCTGCCAAACTGCCATCAGCAGTTTTTGCTGTCCATCCATCCGACATAATTTTTATCTTATGTGAACCCATGGTAATCATAGGTTCTAACGCCAAAGCCATACCAGCTCGCAACACAGGTCCTTTTCCCGGTTTTCCAAAATTTAGAATTTCCGGTTCTTCGTGCATACGCTTGCCAATGCCGTGACCTGCAAAATCTCGTACAACACCAAACCCAGCCTTCTCGACCTTGTTTTGTATTGCCGCCGAAATATCAGACAAATGATTGCCGGCATATGCCTGAGCAATCCCAGCATCTAATGCCTCATAGGCAACAGCTACAAACTTTTCTTGCTGTTCGGTACCCTGGCCAACAAAAAAAGCACGTGCCATATCGGCACAATATTCTTTCCATGCAACACAAACATCCACTTTTATTAGATCACCCTGCTGCAAAATAACCATTTTTGAAGGAATCCCATGAACCACTACATCATTAACTGATATGCAGCTCACATGCTTGTATCCTTTATATCCCTTCATTTTGGATGTTAGGCCATATTCACGTTGCTTTTCTTCCATCCAAACATCGATATCAAGCGTTGACATTCCCGGGCGAACAATCGCAGGTGCTAGCGAAAATATCTGCGAAAGAAACCTACCAGCTTCTTCCATCTTCGCTATAGCAGCCTTATTTTTAATAGTTATCATTACCTACGCCCAACACCCAGGAGCTGCTGAAATTTTTCAAAGACGATTGGCAACTCCTGATTAACATCAATTTCATCAATTCGCTGCCCATGTTGTTGGTAAAAACCCAGTAAATCTTTTTCGTGAATATAATACGTCTTAAGGCGTTCTAGTATAGACTCCTTCGTATCATCACTTCGACGTGATAAAACTGAAGAACATTCATCACAAGTATATTCTTTTTTTGGCCTTAACGACGATCCTGCAACCATCGAATAAACAGCTTGACAGTTATTGTTTTGGCACACATAGCGTCCGGCTAAACGCACCACCACATGATCGTCTGGGACATTAAATTTGACCACATTTAATCGGATAGCATTAAACTTTTCGACAAGCAGATTATTTAATGCTTGCGCTTGCGCTGTCGTGCGTGGAAAACCATCAAGTATTATTCCCGTTGTCGTCTCAAGAATTTCAGAGAGCCAACCATCAACCATTTCGGTTACAAGACTATCAGAGACTAGTTTACCAGATTTTATGGCAAAATCTATTTGTTTGCCAATTTCAGTTTGTTCGGCAATATGCTTGCGACACAAATTTCCAGTTGAAATTTGATTCCAGCCGAATGTCTGTACACAGAGCTTCGACAGGGAACCCTTCCCAGAACCGGGCGGACCTAAAAAAACGAAAATGTTTTTATTCGCTCTCAACGGGCACTCCTGCCTTTTAACCGACCGCTCGAGA
>Ga0207124_1073_pt2 | contig 12571 bp, 11 predicted proteins | sample Alteio_BWMinHeat_37_FD_153506 | JGI IMG/M metagenome (GOLD analysis project Ga0207124, IMG submission 153506) | Enriched cells from forest soil in Barre Woods Harvard Forest LTER site, Petersham, Massachusetts, United States -... | ecosystem: Environmental > Terrestrial > Soil > Temperate forest >... | reverse complement strand
ATAAATGGTTTTTGAGGATCTCCGCCCAATATATGGTACATGCCATTCAGCGAAGAATCTACGTCCTGTATATAGCCGATACAGGGAAAACCCTTATTGGGAAAATAATTATAGGGATGCGATATATGCGACGGGCCATACCTGAGCTCTACAATATTGCTGGTCTCATACAGCCATAGCTGCATATAAACAGAATCGTACTGTGTGGTATAAACGATCTCGTTAAAAAAAGCCGCATTGGCTATTTCCAGTTTAAATATCCTGCTGCCCGAATCACCATCTACCTGGTAACGGATAGGCGACAGAAAATACAGGTCGCTGTTCAAAAACCCTTTGTCTATCAGGTTGGCATCTGTAAGGAAAAAAGAAGATACCACACCCTTGCCAGAATCTGTAATAATAGTGCTGCCTCCTTCTATAAACGGGGCCGAACAATGCACCGTATCCATCAATATACCGAATGGTAAAGTCATCTGGAACAAGTCGCTGTTGAACCATACTTCAGATACCAGGTTGGTACCCGCTGTTAGGGGTACATAAACTTGTTTGAGTACCGTAAGTTTATATGGCAACTGCGCATAAGCAGAGCCCACACCTACCCCGGCCACAGGAGAAAGTAGTAATGTGAGTAATATACACTTGTAAGAACGCAGTAAAAATGACTTCATCTATTATCTTATCATACCAACATGCAACAAATTATTGCATAAAAAATATTGTGTAAGTATAACAGACTGTAATATGACATCAAAAGGTTGGGTATACCCATCACACCTGTCATATATTTTTTTACTAATACACTAAATTTCACCTATATATTTTGGTAACAATAAGCTTAAGATTTTATTTCACACATTCAGGTTACCTTTTTCATTTTCCGGTATTAATAAGTACCAAAACCGATTACCATTACCCCGTCATTTCGAACCTGCCCCTTCGCAGGTGAGAAATCTGCCCCAAAACGTTCCTACAGCCAAAAAAAATAATTTCTTAAAAGCGGAAGAACCTTACCAAAAACGTTGCCCATAGCTCATATTAATATTTTTGTTGGCGGAAGGAAGCGGAAATTTTAGGAAGAAAACCGGAAATATCACCTGCCTATGCCGACAGTCTGCTCATAATGACAATGAGGGTCTACGCCTGTCCCGCCAATGCGGGAAGTATCTGCGGGAAAAAATCCAAACTCATATACCAAATTCCCAATTCCAAATCCCCAATTCCTAACCCCATCAACTATCTTTACAAAAAATTCCCTTTGCCCGATATCATTCAATTATTATCAGACCATATAGCCAACCAGATTGCCGCGGGAGAGGTCATACAGCGCCCTGCATCTGCCGTAAAAGAGCTGTTGGAAAATGCCATAGACGCAGGGGCCACAGAAATACAGTTGGTAATAAAAGAAGCAGGCAAAGAACTGATACAGGTAATAGACAACGGCAAGGGCATGAGCCCCACCGATGCCCGTATGAGTTTTGAAAGGCATGCCACCTCCAAAATAAAAGACATCAACGACCTGTTCACCATTCGCACTATGGGTTTTCGGGGCGAGGCATTGGCATCTATTGCCGCTGTGGCGCAGGTAGAATTGAAGAGCCGCACTGCAGATACTGAAATAGGCACCCATATCATTATAGAAGGTACGGAAGTAAAGTCGCAGGAGCCCTGCGCCACTCCTGTAGGTACAAATATCATGCTGAAGAACCTGTTCTTCAACGTTCCGGCCCGTCGTCATTTTCTTAAAACACACACCACCGAGTTTCGCCATATTATAGATGAATTCACACGCATTGCATTAGCGCATCCGCATATTGCATTTCGTTTATTTCACAATGGTACAGAACAATTTCATCTCGAAGCGGGCACACTCAAATCGCGCATCGTAGGGCTTTTGGGCAATTCTTACGAAAAAAATTTAGTGCCCGTAGAAGAGCATACAGAGCTGATAAATATTCATGGCTTCATCGGCAAGCCCGAAGCAGCTACCCGTACACGCGGCATGCAATTCTTTTTTATCAACAATCGTTTCATACGCAATGCCTACCTGCACCATGCAGTAACGAATGCTTATGACTCGCTGATAGAAAAAGAAGCGTTCCCATTTTATATTTTATTTCTCGACATCGATCCCGCACGTGTAGATGTAAATGTGCACCCTACCAAGCAGGAAGTAAAATTTGAAGACGACAGGCTTATGTATGCCTACCTGAACGCAGCGGTAAAACATGCACTGGCACGCTACAATATTGCGCCTTCTTTAGACTTTACATTAAACCCCGAGATACAACATTTATCTTCCATCAACTTACCACAAACAGACAAGCAAAAAGAAACAACCGAGAAGGGTTACCTGTTCAACACTTTTTCAAAAGAAAAACAGGCACATGTTATAGAGCGCAGAGACAGCCTGAAACAGTGGAAAGAATTGTATGCCATAGCACAGGCACCTGCTGAAAATAATAATACCCTTTCTCAACCTACACTACACACAGGCAATGAAACAACAAATGCCGGTAATATATTATTAGTGCAGGGCGCTATGCTCGTAACTACGGTAAAAAGCGGGCTGATGCTTGTGCATATACGCCGCGCACAGGAACGTATCTGGTACGAACGCTTGCTGGAAGAGTGGAATAATGGCAGTGCACCCTCGCAGCAGGTACTATTCCCTACATCTTACGAAGTAGCACCGGTGGATGCACCATTGCTCACACAAGTTTTACCCGACCTGGCAAGAATAGGTTTCGACATAGCGCCCTTTGGGCAAAACACATTTGTAGTACAAGGTGTACCATCTGCACTGCCAACCGGCGAAGAAAAAAATGTGATAGACGAAGTAATAGACCAGCTAAAACACGAAGCTGCAGATGCAATAGCTAACCGCTCTGATAAATTACTGATAAATATGGCGCGCCGCCTATCCAGGAATAAGCATGCCATTCAGCAACCCGAAGGCCAGCAAGCATTGATTGACGAACTCTTTGCCTGCGCCCAACCCGAGTACACGCCTGATGGCAAAAAAGTATTTACCATGATAAAGAAAGAAGAACTGGATAATATGCTGGGTTAATGCCAACACAGCTTATACTCAACACCAATTGCCCCTGCCTTTAGGTCGGGGAGAACAAAAAATAAAATACTTGGCTTTAGCCAAAACCTGCTCGCGGATAGGAACAACATACAGAATAGAATCAACACCAATTGCCCCGGCCTTCAGGTCGGGGAGAACAAAAAATAAAATACTTGGCTTTAGCCAAAACCTGCTCGCGAAAGACCGCATGACAATTATCACCAATACACACCACATTTTTCGTAAATTCGCACACTTTTAGTCCCGAATATTCGGGATTGACTTTTTACTTTTGACTTAACAATATGTCTGTAGCAAAATTTTATCCCCTCAAGGTTAAAGAAGTAAGGCCCGAAACAGCTGATTGCGTATCGGTGGCATTAGAAGTACCAGAAGAATTGAAGGAAGTATTCCGGTTCGCTGCTGGTCAATACCTGACGCTGCGTACGCATATTGAAGATACAGACATTCGCCGGTCTTATTCTATCTGTGCCAGCCCCGGGGATAAAGAATTGCGCGTAGCCATAAAGAAAGTAGAAGAAGGAAAATTTTCTACCTATGCCAACGACCATTTGAAAGCAGGTGATGTGATAGATGTAATGCCCCCGCTCGGAAAATTCACTCCGCGTCTTAAAAAAGAGCATAAAGAATATTTGGCATTTGCAGCAGGTAGCGGCATTACCCCTATTATGGGTATTATGAAAACCGTGCTGGAAGAAGAACCTAACAGCAGTTTCACATTGGTATATGGCAATAAGAATCGCAATAGCATTATCTTTCGCGAGGCTATAGAAGGGCTTAAGAATAAATATATGGACCGATTCAGGGTATATCATATCCTAAGCCGTGAGCATATGGATATCCCTTTATTCAATGGTCGTATCACAGCAAAAAAAGCTGCCGAGTTTTGTGAAAAATTGATAGCTATCAACTCAATGGACGAAGCTTTTATTTGCGGTCCTGAAGAAATGATACTCTCCGTTCGCGAAAAACTGGTTGAACTGGGTATGCCATCTGCACAGGTGCATATGGAGTTATTCAGCTCTCCCGACCAGCCAAAAGTGGCGCATCAAAAATGGGCTGCCGAACATAAAGAAGATACCGGCTTTAAAAGCAAAGTAAGCATACGTCTCGATGGTGTCACCTTCGATATGGAACTCGGCTATAACGATGATAGCATACTCGATGCCGCATTAAAAGCCGGTGCCGATCTGCCCTATGCCTGCAAAGGCGGTGTTTGTTGCACCTGCCGCGCCAAAGTAGTGAAGGGCGAAGTAGATATGGAAGTAAATTATGCACTGGAGCATGACGAAGTAGAAAAAGGTTTTGTACTCACCTGCCAGTCGCACCCAAAAACAGAACATGTAATAATAGATTTCGACGCGCGGTAACCTTTGTGCGCCTTGTGGTTTCTTTGTGCTCTTTGTGGTTAACAGTCACCAGTCTCTCTTGCGTAATTGCTTCTTCTCGCTATCTTTCTTCTTGTGCTCCAGCCGCTTTTCTTTAGCTGCTTTACTGGGCTTGGTAGGTTTGCGCTTTTTAGGCTTTACAAGGCTCTTGGCTACCAGTTCTTCCAGTTTTTGTTTGGCTATTTCTTTATTCTCCAGTTGCGATCTTGTTTCACTCACCTTTACAAACACACAGCCATCTTTATTAATGCGGCTTTCCAGTTTATGCAGTATCAATTGTTTTTCTTCATCCGTAAAAAATTCCGATTGCACTACATTCCATAGCGCCTCCACCTGGGTTTCTACCTTGTTCACGTTTTGCCCGCCTTTACCCCCGCTGCGTGAGGTCTTATAAAATATTTCAGTACCCAGATCTGTCATTACCTCAAAATTACACTATACAATATAAAAATGTTTATTTTCGTGTATATCAATTACTAACGGGACGACCGTAAGACAGTAGCACCCTGCAATTGAAAAACAATCTTATTCAAATGAAAAAACTAACCTTAGCCTGTTCAACCCTTATTCTTTGTTTCCTTTTTTTTGCAGCCTGCAAAAAAAGCAGCGATAACAATAATAATAACAAATTTACCGGTTGCGAGTTAGTGAAGATACTCGACTCTTCCGATGCAGAAGGAATAAAAACCACTACCAATATAAGCTACAACGAAAGCGGCAATATGATAGGTGCCACAACTACAGGTACCACTGCTATCAGCCGCTCAGTAGACTATACCAATTCTTTCCCGGTAGTGCATATTTCAGGTAATAATGTTGCGGAAACAGATACCATCACACTTGCCGGCAGCCTGGTAAGCATGATAGCAGCGCATTACTATACCAGCCCCTGGACAGGTAAGTCATCTTATTTTACCTACGATGCCTCAGGCCAGTTGCAACAAAGAAAAGATCTGTACTCAAATGGCACTTCTGTTATTTATAATTACACCTGGGCAAACGGCGATATGATATCCGAAACGTCCGGCACAGATTCATACACCTATACCTACGATACAACCATCACATCGCAAGACGGCGACTGGATGCGGGAAAACCAGGTAGTAACACAAGGCCTCGGCAAAACCTATATCAATACCAAACACGCAATAGCCTCACGTACTCACAATATGGACGCACCGGTTTATTTCTTCTACCAGAAAGATGCTAATGGCAGAATAGGTATATGTAGTTCTTACACAGGCAGCAGTTTAGAAGTGTATACTTATTCTTATTATTGCACACAATAATCTTAAATCACTATGAAAATTAAATTTCTGCCTATCCTTTTGCTTACTGTTTTATTTACCTCTTGTAAAAAACATCAATTAGCTTCCACTACTGGTTGTAAGATTGCATCAATAATTGATTCAACATACGGTATATACGAGCCGGAGAAACTGTATGTGATAAAATATGAACTTATCTATGATAATTCAGGTAAACTAAACAAACTATTAATGGCCGGCCTATCTGAGACTGAAAGAGATTTTTCATACGCAAATAATTATATTTATATAATGACGACTCATACCGATCATAGGCAGTACAATGATACAACTATACTAAATAATAATGGTTTGATCGATTCAACTATTATAACCGACCCTTTACAAGGAAGAATAATAAACAAATACAATTATGATTCTACTGGCCGTATAATCAGTGTGATATCAGGTGTAGTAGATTACAATACCGGAGTCCTCACAAACATAGACTCATCTCAATTTATATGGTTGAATGGAAATATGATTAGAAGCAATTCTATGTCATATGTTTATACAAACAATACAGAGCAAGCCGCAGACTACACTTTATTAATTAATCAGTATCTCGTAATGGGTGCCTACTATTATAAAAGCAAGAATCTTTTAGACATGGGTGGCACTTATTCATTCGATGATAATGGCAACGTTATAGAAATGTACAGAGTTGATCCTACACGTGGCTACCAAGACCTCAGGTACACTTACATCTGCAAATAAAATTCCCCTCCTTGGGAGGGGTTAGGGGAGGCTTACTTTTTCTTCAGTTTCAATATACTCCAATCAGTATCTTCAGCTATAATAGTATTGCGTAGTGTACCCAGTCCTTCTATTTCCATCACCACCACATCGCCTGCCTGCAGCCATTGTTCTTTATAATTAGGGTCATTTAGTTTGCCTGTACCATTCAGTTCTAAAAAACAACCTGTGCCTACTGTGCCACTACCTATCACATCACCCGGCAAAACATCCGCGCCATAAGCGCAGCGTTCTATTATTTCAGCAAAGGTCCAGTCCATATCACCCATATTGCCCTCGCTCACCTGCACACCATTCACCCGACAGGTCATCTTCAGGTTATAAGCATTGCCTACATGGTTAGGTTTGGCAGGTATCTTATACGGTTCCAGTTCATCAGCCGTTACAAACATTGGCCCTATCACGGTGCTAAAATCCTTACCCTTTGCCGGGCCCAGGTTCAGCAGCATCTCTTCCATTTGCAGGGTACGTGCGCTCATATCATTCATGATCATGTAGCCAGCTATATATTCATCAGCCTCTGCGGCTTTTATATTACGACCACGTTTGCCCAGCACCACAGCAGCCTCCAGTTCAAAATCCAATTTCTGAAAATGATCCGGCATGCAATAGATCGGCCCCGGTCCCTGTATGGCATTATGATTGGTAAAATAGAAAATAGGATACTGGTCAAATTCCGGTATCATATCCACCTTGCGGTTGCGCCTTGCAGCAGCCACATGCTGGCGAAAAGCATAACCATCCCTGCACGAAGTAGGATATGGCACAGGTGCCATCAGCTCCATCTTATCCATTTCTATACCAGGGTATATCGTTTTGCCGCTCTTTATATCTTCGTCTGTTTTATGTGCTACAGGTTCATATTGTTCCCAGTTGTCCAGCAGTTCCTTCATAGTAGCGGGCAATTCTTTATTTACCACATTCGTGTCATAGAGCATATGCCCTACCAAAAATGCCAATTGTTCATGTCCGTGCTTGGAATAAGTAACCAGTTTCATGCCGCAAAAATAGTGTTTTATAGCGTCAGAACGCCTACAAGGCGTCAGACGCGTTTAAGGGCCACAAAACACTTAAAAAATACCCCTTACATATTCATCTTTAAGCACACCATAACTTGATTCATAAAAATTTTCATTATTGATATCCAGAAACTCAAGTGCGCGCTCTTTATTACAAATATTATTCATTGTCGAACTCATATACTCATTAAAAGAAGAATACTTCCAGTCCTCCATTCTATAAACTAAATTTGCCCTCACAGGATTTTGATGTATATAATGAAAACAGGTAAGAGGAACGTTTGTTTTGTTTGTTGCTTCCCCTGTTAAAAGTTTATACTTGGTGTTTTGCTGGAATAATGACCCGGTAAATCCTTTCTCTTTATTTATTGCAGCAGTATATGAACTTAATAGAATTCTGACAGCGTTATTTAATTCTGTTGACATCAGGCTTCCTATTTTTTTAGGCGCAACTGAGGTTTCAGTTGTATATAACAACAAGTGAAAATGATTAGGCATTAAGCAATACGCTAAGACATCCGCTTTAGTAATAATATACTTGCGTATTTTCTCAATGAAGAACACATAATTTGCATCAGAGAAAAATAGGGTTTGTTTATTATTCCCTCTGTTATAAACATGTATGATATTATCAGGATACAGTTGCATAAGAATTGGGCTAAAGTACTATTTATCAACTATCCGTCTGACCGCTATTAGCGGTACTGACGGGTGTAATCCTAAAACAACATACTATCACCACCCTTCCTGCTTCTACCCAAATGCCTGTAAGCCTTATCTGTAGCTTCACGCCCTCGTGGTGTGCGCATAATGTAGCCTTCCTGTATCAGGAAAGGTTCATACACTTCTTCTATCGTGCCCGCCTCTTCGCCCACGGCGGTAGCAATATTATTCAGCCCGCAAGGGCCGCCTTTAAATTTATCTATCAGCGTAGCCAATATCTTATTATCCATATCATCCAGTCCACTCTCATCTACATTCAGTGCTTTTAGGCCATGTTCAACTATTGCAAGGTCTATTACACCATTACCCAGCACCTGTGCAAAATCGCGCATACGGCGTAGCAAACCATTCGCAATTCGAGGTGTGCCACGGCTACGGCCTGCTATCTGCGTAGCAGCATCAGATGTTACCCGCACATTCAGCAATTTGGCCGAACGAATTACAATGCGCTGCAGCACCTCATGCGTATAATATTCCAGTCTCGACTTGATACCAAAGCGTGACAACAATGGAGCCGTCAATAACCCCGACCTTGTAGTAGCACCAACCAATGTAAAAGGATTCAGATTTATTTGCACCGACCTCGCTGCGGGCCCGGTATCGATCATAATGTCTATCTTAAAATCCTCCATGGCAGCATAGAGATATTCCTCTACCACTGTACTCAGCCGGTGTATCTCATCTATGAACAATACGTCACGGGTCTCGAGGCTTGTTAGCAGTCCTGCCAGGTCTGCAGGTTTTTCTATCACAGGCCCGCTCGTCTCCTTTATGTTCACACCAAGCTCATTGGCAACAATACGCGACAGCGTGGTCTTACCCAGTCCAGGAGGCCCATGAAACAATACATGGTCCAATGCTTCACCACGCAGGTTAGCAGCTTTTATAAATATGCGTAAGTTCTCAATAAGCTGTGGCTGCCCTGCAAAATCCTCGATGGTTTGCGGGCGTATACTATTCTCATATTCTCTTTCCTGCGGGCTCAGTTCGTCAGACGGACGAACATTGGATCTTTCCATGCACTAAAGATACTAAAACTCATTATGCCACATGTACTACCTTACAATATTACACCGCACAAGCTCCCAGGTATTATACAGCGAGTCTTGCGGATGATTTAAACTAAATTTTATCACCCATACACTATCGCTTATATAGAAACAGTCATTATGATTATAACTAAGGTTATGGGTACTATCTATTATTTGCCAAACATTCGTATAAGTAGTTCCTTGCACAGTATAATTTGCAAGTGTACTCATGATCGTTGAATCCCTTCCAATACCGCTGGCAAAAACAGGGTGCAATGCGAATGGATAAGTTGATCCTCCCAGCACAGGAAACTGTTCCATATGTGTATTAAACTTTGTATTGTAATAAGCATAAAAATACCAGCTATTATTATCTAAGTTCAGTTGCCAACTATTAGTATCCGTCCTATTTGTATATTCTTGAAAATTAGTAATAACTACATCTTGCAAACCGCTACCGTACGTTTGTGTAAAAAGACTATTGGTCTTAACACAAAAGCTATCTATATTACCTGTAGCAGAGTCTCTGAATATCCAGTAGCTCCCGGGCTTAAAATTAAAATGTGCAACTAAGCCCGGGTCCAAATACTGATGATTAATAGAAGTACTTTTTTTACAGGCTATAAATAATAAGCCTGAAATCATTAACGATAATAATAGTTTTTTATTAACCATTTTGATTATAAAGGCAATAATGATGCCAGTTTTAACAGGCATAAAATAGGTAAGAAATAATAATCATTAAGTTTCTCTATTTTACATTATAATTGATAAGTAACTGCATATTCAACAATATAAATGAGATCGTCTATGACAGATAATATGTATGCTATGGAGCTAATTATCGCTCGCTCTATTATGTCTCATAATAATTATACTTAAATCAAAATAGCCTCCGAAACAATATAGCGGCATCTGAGCCGTCTAAATAAAAAATAAATCGCACCTTTGCAGCACTATTAAAAAATATATGAGCAATAAGAAACATAAGCTAAGTACCCGCCTGATACATGCAGGTGTTCACCCGGACCCTACTACCGGTGCCATCATGACACCCATCTACCAAACATCTACCTATGTGCAGGCAGCTCCGGGCGATCACAAAGGCTATGAATATGCCCGTACACAAAATCCTACCCGCACCGTATTGCAGGATGCACTGGCAGATATAGAGAACGGTAAATATGCTTTATGTTTTGGCAGTGGCATGGCAGCTACCGATGCAGTAGCCAAACTGCTCATGCCAGGCGATGAAGTAATAGTGAGCAACGACCTGTATGGCGGTACTTATCGCATCTTCACAAAAGTATTTGCCAACTATGGCGTTAAATTCCATTTCATCAGTATGCACGATGCGAATAATATTTCGCAATACATCAACAGCAATACAAAAATGATATGGGTAGAGACCCCTACCAACCCATTGCTCAATATTATAGATATAGAAGCCTGTGCTGCCATTGGTAAGAAACATAATTTAATAACAGTAGTAGACAATACATTTGCCTCACCCTACTTACAAAACCCACTCGATTGGGGTGCGGACATCGTATTGCATTCAGCCACCAAATATCTCGGCGGCCACTCAGATGTAGTGCATGGAGCGTTGATAATGAATAGCAAGGATCTGGAAGAACGCCTGCGTTTTATACAAAATAGTTGCGGAGCAGTACCCGGCCCACACGACTGCTGGCTCGTACTCCGTGGTATCAAAACACTGCATGTACGTATGGAGCGCCATTGTCTCAACGGTGCAGCCATAGCGCATTACCTACGTTCTAATCCTAAAGTAGGTAAAGTGCTTTGGGTAGGTTTTGAAGATCACCCTAACCACCACATTGCCAAAAAGCAAATGCGCGATTTTGGTGGTATGATATCTTTCACGCTTAAGAATGATAGTATAGAAGCAGCTGTAGACGTACTGAAGAAAACAAAACTCTTCTCATTGGCAGAATCATTAGGCGGTGTTGAATCACTCATAGGTCACCCTGCAACTATGACACATGCATCTATACCACGCGAAGAAAGAATAAAGAATGGCCTTGTTGATTCATTAATAAGACTCAGTGTAGGAATAGAAGACAAAGACGACCTGGTAGAAGACCTGCAACAAGCAATAGAATAAGACCTCACCCCTATCCCCTCTCCTAAAGGAGAGGGGGACAATGCGAGATAATCAAAGCACGCCCCACCAAATAAACCTCGTACCCCAGTCACCCCTGTTCTTCATACCTGATCGCAATTCATTTTCCATTTGCAGGTGATTCAGTCTCTTACCGCGGCTGTTGGCCACGGTGAGCTCATTATCCTTTGGTGCGGTTATCTCCACATTAGTAGCTACCCAGGTAGTATATAAGCGTGGTATAGCCAGCTCCAATATCATACCCGGCAGCCCACCAAACATTTCAGGACCGCTGCCTGTTGGTATATCATCTGTATAAAAGGCCACCACATATACCGAGTCACATATCTTACCCACAGCCTTACGACATTTATAATTAGCGATCGTTCTTATCTCGCTTTCTATTTTCCATTTTATATGCTTTAGCGAATCTTCTATCACAAATTTCTCACCATACATATCTTTCATCGAAATGACGCGCTTTGTTTTAAAGTCGGATAATACCACATCATCATCCACCGGTGTAGACCCTATCCAGGTATTACCATCCTCATCTACCTTCTTACCCGGTTTGAATAAACTCTTATCTGTATTAAAATATAAGTTGAAGAACCTGCTTTTGCTTTGTGGCAGTTTTGATTTCATATTCTCATACCAGTTATTATCCTTGCCACCGTACAGGTCACTATACATACGTTTAACGCTCACCTTACGCTCGTACTCTATCTTGCCCCACATCGTATACTGTGCGTCTGCCGTAAACGCCATCAAAAGCAAGATGCCTATATATACGATGGTTCTCATTATTTCGAAATATTTATGGTTTGTTTACTGTCCTTATCACTGCCACCCGTCTTCGAAAAATTCCATTCCAAGCCTATCAAACCATAGCGTGCAATGGTATTATAGGAATTCTCCTGCACATAATTTGATTGTCCAAAACGATTATAGCCTATATTCTGGTTCAGTATATCATATACATACACATAGGCCAGCAGCTGCCCGCTCTTTAGTAATTTCTTCTTTATATAAGCATTCCATTTCACAATATTGTTGTTCTTATCAAACAATGCAGTTTGCTGCTTGTACAACCACTCTATATCCGTTCCTATTTCTATCTTCCATGGCAGGAAT
>Ga0207124_1090_pt1 | contig 12631 bp, 13 predicted proteins | sample Alteio_BWMinHeat_37_FD_153506 | JGI IMG/M metagenome (GOLD analysis project Ga0207124, IMG submission 153506) | Enriched cells from forest soil in Barre Woods Harvard Forest LTER site, Petersham, Massachusetts, United States -... | ecosystem: Environmental > Terrestrial > Soil > Temperate forest >... | reverse complement strand
AAATAGTACATGCAACAGAAGATCAAAAATATTATCCAGGCCTCCATAGCTACTAAGCAACATATTCTTAGCGATGCCTCCTTATTGCAGCGAATAGAAGAATTATCTGCCGCAATTGTTAAAGCTTTTAAGAACGGCAATAAAGTTTTGCTTTGCGGCAACGGCGGTAGCGCAGCCGACGCCCAGCATATAGCAGCCGAATTTAGCGGCAGATTTTATACAGACCGCGACCCGCTTCCCTCAGAAGCCTTACACGTCAACAGTTCGTATATGACAGCAGTAGCCAACGATTATGGTTATGATGTTGTCTATAGTAGGGCAGTGAAGGGCATGGGTAAACCCGGTGACGTATTAATAGGCCTCAGCACCTCAGGCAATTCTGTTAATATTATTAAGGCAATAGAGCAAGCAAAAGAAATTGGTATGATTACTGCATGTTTTACAGGAGAGACCGGTGGTAAAATGAAAACCATTAGCGACTATTTAATAAATGTACCAAGTACCGACACACCACGTATCCAGGAATCACATATCATGATCGGGCACATCGTATGTCAGTTAGTAGAAGAACAATTATTTTAAATTTTATATAGCAGATGAACCCCAATATCAAAGACCAGGTAGATAAAGGCTGGACCCTCTTTTTAGACAGAGACGGAGTGATCAACGTAGAGACTGTAGGCTCATACATAACAAATTGGAATGAATTTCAATTTTCAGACAGTGCCCTAGATGCTCTGCAGCATTTGAACGAAATATTCGGCACTATTGTAGTTGTTAGCAACCAGCGCGGTGTGGGTCGTGGCATTATGGCTATAGATACACTTCGTGATATCAACAAACAAATGGTGTCGGCAATAGCAAATGCAGGTGGGCGTATAGACAAAGTATATTGCTGCACGGCAGTAGACGATAGCGACCACAACCGTAAGCCAAATGTAGGTATGGCGTTGCAGGCACAGGAAGATTTTCCGGCAATAGATTTTAAACGCAGCATTATTGTAGGCAATAGCCTTTCTGATATGGAATTTGGTAAGCGTCTCGCAATGCATACCGTATTCCTTACCTCCAAGCATGAGCCGTTCACATTGCCCAACGACCTCATAGACGAACAATACGATTCACTACAAGCATGGGCAAAGACATTCAGCCATGCAGAAGTGATGTAAAAAAATAAAGAAAAATAATTATAAAGGCGCTCGAAAGCGCCTTTATTGGTTTAATGATTTTTTGGTTAAACAACAATAATGTAGACAAAATGAGTGTCATTGCGAGGAACGAAGCAACCTCGCGAAATAAAGGCAAACACAATGAAAGTCATTATGAAAAAATAAGCTACTAATTCGGTATCGCCTCCCACCACAAACACATCTTATTGAGGTAGAACTGGTATTATGATTGTTATTATATCAGCACTACTTTTTAGTTGAGTAAAATCTATTACAATTATTAATACCTGCAATAGAAAATTTCTATTTGCTCCTCCTCACCCATCTCCTTACCTTTGTGTCCAACCTTTTTAGTTAATGATTAATTATATGTTTTTATCAATTCAAATCTTTCCTGCACAACCTGATTCCCGGGTGAAATATATTTTATCCTAAAGCGGAAGTTTTATTTTAATTTATTGATAATCAATAAATTAAGTGGTTATTTATAGCTTCCGGTACCGGAAAAAAGCGGAAGTTTTAGGAAAAAGTGGGAGTTTTAAAAAAGCGGTCAAATATTAAATTCTCCCGATATTCTAAAAATCATAAAAAATCTTATAAATCAGGGTGTTTTTATTTGAATTTTTAATCTACCTTTGCAGTCCTTTAAAAATATGGCTAAACAGTCTTTAATCAAGCAGGATGGAACGATAGTTGAAGCCTTATCAAATGCCATGTTCCGCGTTCGCCTCGAAAACGGGCACGAAATACTGGCAACAATTTCCGGCAAAATGCGCATGCACTACATACGCATACTCCCGGGTGATAAGGTGGGCGTAGAGATGAGCCCCTATGATTTGAGCCGTGGCCGTATCATTTATAGGTACAAATAATTAATAAAATTCTCAATTCCCCTTAGGGGATAGGGGCAAAATAAACACAATGAAAGTAAGAGCAGCAATAAAAAAACGTAGTGCAGATTGCAAGATCGTACGTCGCAAAGGCAGACTGTATATTATTAACAAAAAGAATCCTCGCTTCAAACAAAGACAAGGATAAACCAACTCCCTTTGGGATTTGGATTTTAAAATTTTAAAATTTTTATAATTAATGGCTCGTATAGCTGGTATTGACCTTCCGAAAAACAAACGTGGTGAGATAGCACTCACTTATATATTTGGTATTGGCCGTAGCACTGCTCAATACATTCTTGACAAATCCGGTATCAATTATGATAAAAAAGCCGGTGAGTGGAATGATGAAGAGCTCACCAATATCCGTAACACCATCACTACCGAATTTAAGGTAGAAGGCCAGTTGCGCTCAGAAGTGCAGATGAACATTAAGCGTTTGATGGATATCGCTTGTTATCGTGGTGTTCGCCATCGTAAAGGTTTGCCCCTTCGCGGTCAGCGCACTCGTACCAACAGCCGTACCCGTAAAGGTAAGCGTCGTACTGTGGCAGGTAAAAAGAAAGCAGCTAAGAAATAAACTTAGAACCACTGCCGGATCTGCAAGCTGCAAGCAGGGAGGAGTGTTTCGAAGCCGCGTAATACCGGTTCATTTATTATTTGAATACCTTATTTTAAAACTAAAATGGCAAAAGCACAATCAGGCGCCGGAGCATCAGCAAAGGCCACTAACAAAAAGCGCGTAGTAAAAGTAGACACGCATGGCGATGTTCACATCAACGCTGCTTTCAACAACATCATCATCAGCATCACCAACAAGAGTGGCCAGGTAATATCATGGTCTTCTGCCGGTAAGATGGGCTTCCGTGGTTCTAAGAAGAACACACCATACGCTGCACAAACAGCGGCATCAGATTGCGCTAAAGTAGCAATAGATGCAGGTATGAAAAAAGCAGATGTATTTGTAAAAGGACCGGGTTCAGGCCGCGAAGGTGCTATCCGTTCTTTAGCTCAGTCTGGTATCGAGATCACATCTATTAAAGATGTTACTCCTTTACCACACAATGGTTGCCGCCCGCCTAAAAAGCGTCGCGTATAATTTGAAGTAAAAATTAAGTTCTTTAAAATATTTTTTAACCCAAGCTAACTTCACCCCTCCTTGGGAGGGGACGGGGGAGGCTCCTGTTCCGGATCGGCTTTTACGATTTTTATATGAGCCGGGACAGTAAAAACAAAAATCGATAAAACATGGCACGTTATACAGGACCCAAAAACAGGATCTGCCGCATATTCGGCGAACCGATCCTCGGATCAGGAAAAAGTCTCGGAAAGAACAGCAACCCTCCGGGCCAACACGGACCTTCACGCAAGCGCAAAACTCAGTCTGAGTACGCTATACAGCTGAAGGAAAAACAAAAAGCTAAATACACTTACGGCCTGCTGGAAAAACAATTCCGCAACGTATATGTTGAAGCTTCTCGTTTGAAAGGCGCAACAGGTGAGAACCTGATCAAGTTGCTCGAAGCACGTTTAGACAATACCATCTATCGTATGGGTGTTGCTCCTACACGTCCTGCGGCACGCCAGCTGGTATCTCACAAACACATCATGGTAAATGGTGAAATAGTGAATATCCCTTCTTATACATTAAGAGCTGGTGATGTGATAGAGCTGAAACCAAAGAGCAAAGTAAACCCTACCGTTGTAGGTATGATCCGCGGCAAAGCACCTAAGATCAACTGGGTTGATTGGAATGATAAAGAAATGAAGGGTGTATACATCACTAATCCTGAAAGGGATAGCGTTCCTGAAAATATTAAGGAGCAGCTCATAGTGGAATTGTACTCTAAATAATAAAATTGATTTGAGCATATGGTTACACCATATGCTCAAAATCATAAATCACAAATCAATAAAATCACAAATAACATCAATATGGCCATATTGAATTTTCAAAAACCGGACAAGATAGCGCTGCAAAAAGCAAGTGATTTTGAAGCAACTTTCGAATTCCGTCCTTTGGAACCCGGCTACGGCGTTACCATTGGTAATGCACTGCGTCGTGTATTACTTTCTTCTTTAGAAGGTCATGCTATCACTGCAATAAAAATTACCGGTGCAGATCACGAATTTGCAACCATCAAAGGTGTACTCGAAGACGTAACTGAGATCATTCTCAACCTGAAACAAGTTCGTCTTAAACTTATTGGTGAAGGCGAAGCATTTACTGATAAGATAGAATTAACTATCAAAGGAAAAGAAACATTTGATGCGGGTATGATAGGCGAATTATTACCTGATTTTGAGGTGATGAACCCTGAGCTGATCATATGCAACATGCAGCCAAATGCTACTTTACACATTGAATTATACATTGGCAAAGGTCGTGGTTATGTGCCATCCGAAGAAAATCGCTCTAAAGATGCCCCAATAGGCATCATGGCTATCGATTCTATCTTTACCCCGATCAAAAATGTAAAGTATACTATTGAAAATACCCGCGTTGAACAGCGCACCGACTTCGAAAAGCTGATAATGGAAGTAGCTACCGATGGTACCATACATCCTGAAGAAGCTGTAAAAGAAGCATCACGCATACTTATCCAGCACTTGATGATCATCACCGATGAGAACATCTCCCTGGATACTAAACGTGAAGAAAAAGAAACAGTGGTAGACGAAGAAACTTTGGCTGTGCGCAAAGTATTGCATACACCATTAGAAGATCTGGAACTGTCAGTACGCGCATTCAATTGCCTGAAAGCAGCTAAGATCAACTCTCTGAGTGAACTGGTTCAGTACACACAGGAAGAACTGATGAAATTCCGCAACTTCGGACAGAAATCGCTGTCTGAAATTGAACAAGTGCTCGGCGAACGCGGATTGCACTTCGGTATGGATATCAGCAAATACAAACGTTCTGAAGACTAATAATATTGAGAAAGCCAAAACTTACTACTACATGTTTTAAGTTTTGGCTTTTAACTTTTTAATTTTGAATTAATAACGTACCTCATAATTCCTGACACGGTATGAGGGAATAAAAACTACAAGTCATGCGTCACGGAGACAAGATCAAAAATTTAGGACGGACCTATGCACACCGCAAAGCCTTAATGTCCAACCTTACATGCCAGTTGATACAGTACAAACGTATCACTACCACTCTCGCAAAAGCAAAAGCATTACGCGTATACGCAGAGCCAATCATCACTCGCTCTAAGACTGATAATATGCACAACCGTCGTATCGTATTCAGCCATTTGCAGGACAAAGAAGCGATCAACGAACTATTCAGTGTTATAGGTGATAAGGTAGCAAGCCGCCCGGGTGGTTATACCCGCATCATCAAGCTGGCACCACGCTTAGGCGATGCTGCTGAAATGGCAATGATAGAACTGGTAGACTTCAATACCATCTATGGTAAAGAAACACAGGCTGCTACCAAGAAAACTCGTCGTGGCCGCAAGCCAGCTGCTGCTAAGAGTACAGAAGCTGCACCTGCACCATCTGCTGCTGCAACAACTGAGGCTCCTGCTGCTGAAACAGCTGCTCCTGAGGCACCGGCTACGGAAGAGAACAACGCTTAATTTTTACAAACCATTTATAAAAGTAAAGCCCCGCATTTTGCGGGGCTTTCTTATTGAATATATTGAGTGGTTATTATTTTGTAACCACTACTTTCTCATTTACACCATTAGTGCCATGTATAAAATACACACCGGCTTCCAGGTTGCTTACTGTAGCTGAATAATTGTTAGCAGCGTTGAGGCTAATGGTTCTTACCATTTGGCCTATTGTGTTTAAGATACTGTAGGTATTGGCATCACCCTTTACTGTAAACGCTCCGGTACTTGGGTTAGGATATACCTCAAGTCTTGCCGTATTGTTAGGTACATTAGGTACAGCAGCTGGGTTAGCAAATTTCTTTACCACCAATTTGCCACCATAATTTGCATCTGAATAGGCTACAAAATAATCACCACCTTTATTCAATGCTAATACTGTATAAGTAGCTGCACCATCAGAGAAGTCTGCCGGGCCCACGCTTGCCCAGTTAGTGCCGGTGTAGTGCATTACGTTTGCCTTGCCCTGTGTACTTCCAACCTTTCTGCAAAAAGCAACTACAGGTTGTGTAGTGTTGTTTTCAATAGCAAGTGAGTTATAGTCTGCTTCGTCTGTAGTAAAACCTGATACCGAGCCAACATTCACCCAACTGGCAGTAGCCGGAGGGCCATTAAATTTATAAGCAACATCCTGTTTGCCATTGCTGTAGTCTGAATAAACTGCATAAGTAACAGATCCGTTAGATGCTATTTGTGTATAGGCCCCCGTTGTAGAAGCAGGAAGTGCCAGGTCTAACCAGCCTGCTCCTGGAGGCGGAATATAGTATTTAGCAGTAGGTAGAATAGAATTGCCTTGATCTATTGATATCACCATAGGTGTAGCTGCATTATATAATGCCATAGAATTGTAAGTGGCTGTACCGGTTGATGCATTGCCTATTGGTGCATAATTGCTGCCATCCCATTGTTTTATCGTTGCTATCCCTGTGTTTGAATCACTATAACCTACATAATAGTTTAAACCAAAACCGCCATAAGCGAAAACTACATTATTGATTGTGCCCTTAGAGAAGTCGGTGCCACCAGCCATAGGTGCCCAGGTAGAGCCATTAAAGCTCTCTACATTAGCTTTGTAACTATGCCCCGAACCACCCCATGAAAAGGCTACATAAGGTACGCCTCCGACAACGGCCAATTTAGATGAGCGGGAAGTTGTGGCAAAACCCGCAGAACCTACTGTTGTCCAGGCACCGCCGGCATACATCTGAACAGTGATACCATTTGATGCACTGGCATCGGTATAAGAAACGTATAGCGTATCTAAGTTAGCCCTGCCGGTTGCATACAGTGAAATATCGCTTGCGCCACCACCGGATATTCCTGTCGCACTACCTACACTCTTCCATGTTTGTCCGTAGGATGCAGCAGACATAAGCAGTGCTGCGGAACAAATTAATGTAGAAAATACTTTAGACATAAGATCTTGTTTTAATGATTGAGAAGAAGTTTACTAGTAAATGTAATGAAAATTTTACTATCAAGAATTACATTGCTATTAATATTATAGCAAAAATCTAGCCAACTTTACCTCGTTTGTCATCCTGTTTTTTTACCGCATCTTTTCTTTTTGCTTCCTTCAATGCTTTGTGTATCAGCCATTCCAGCTGCCCATTCACACTACGAAAGTCATCTGCTGCCCATTTTTCAAGAGCTTTAAAGACTTCTTCATCTATACGCAGAACAAAGGATTTTTTCAATTTCGTTATTCTTAAAATATTTTAATAGAGCGCTTTTTGCTGTTTTTATGAATACAGTGTTCCGGTATTGAGTACGGGTTGTGCCCCACGTTCGCCGCAAAGCACTACGAGCAGGTTGCTAACCATGGTTGCTTTCTTCTCTTCGTCCAGTATCACTATATTTTTTTTGCTGAGTTGTTCTAATGCCATTTCTACCATACCTACAGCACCTTCTACTATTTTATAACGGGCAGCTACGATGGCTGTTGCCTGCTGGCGTTGCAGCATGGCTCCTGCTATTTCCTGTGCATAGGCCAGGTGGCTGATACGGGCTTCGATAGCGATAATGCCGGCTGTTGCAAGACGGGCATTTAGCTCTGTTTTTAGTAGTTCCTGTATTTTTTCGCCACCGTCACGCAGTGTTAATGAAGCATGCTCGTCTTCAATATTATCATACGCATAACCTGTAACCATGTTACGTAGTGCAGCCTCACTTTGCATGCGTACATAGGTCATATAGTCTGCTACTTCGTAAGCAGCCTTGTAGGTATCTTGTATCTGCCAAACCACTACGGCAGCCACTTCTATTGGGTTACCCATTTTGTCATTCACCTTTAGGGTGGGTATGGCAAGGTTCTGTACGCGTTGGGTAAGCTTGTAGCTTGAGTATAACGGGTTTACAAAGAACATACCGTTTTCTTTTACACTGCCTACATATTTACCAAAAAAATTGAGCACACGCGCATGATTGGGCTGTATGACCATAAGGCCCTTCCAGAGGAATATAGCTACGATGAATAAGAGCAATCCCGGTAATGTATATATCGGGTTGGCGGCAGTGTTTGCAAAACAATAAATAGCAATGCAGACACAGAGTATTGAGATAAATAATGCGAGAAAGCCGTTCATGGGCTTTAGTATTTTTTCCATAGAAAATTTATTTTGATATTATTTTGATATCAAAAATAAAATTCAAAATTTGAAATTCCAAATCTCTGGAATGTTTTTTTTGAGATCAGTAATATGAATCCTGAAATATTTGGGACAGTTGCTTCGTTCTGACAATGAGCCTGATTTTTGTTTATTTTTGGATGTTATGCATTTTACCGATGTAGTAGGGCAGCCGGCTGCCAAAGAGGGCTTATTGAAAATGTGGCATAAGAACCTGTTTCCGCATGCGCTGCTGATAAGTGGCGCTGAGGGTACAGGTGGACTGGCTTTGGGGCTGGCGTTGGCACAATATATTTTTTGTGAGAACAAAAAGGAACAGGAGAGTTGTGGTGTTTGCCCAAACTGCAATAAGACAGGAAAGCTGGAACATGCAGATCTGCATCTAAGTTTCCCTACCATACCACCTAAGCCGGGAACAAAGGCCATGAGCTTTTATTTTATTAATGAGTTTAGAGAGTTTGTAAGGCAAACGCCCTATGGTACTACGTTTGACTGGCTACAGTTTATTGATGCAGAAAATAAACAGGGAAACATCACTGCAGAAGAATGCAGGGAGATAATAGATAAGCTGAACCTGAAATCTTATGAAGGTGGCAAGAAGGTGCAGATCATATGGCGACCTGAGTATTTAGGCAAAGAAGGGAATATATTGCTGAAACTGATAGAGGAACCACCTGCTGATACCATTATAATAATGATAGCAGAAAATATGGAGGATATATTGCCAACCATATTATCAAGGGTGCAGACCGTGCGATTGGCACCCATACCTGCCGCGGCTATAGCTGCAGCGTTGGAGGAAAAAACCGGTGATGCTAAAAAGGCAGTTCAGATAGCGCATATAGTGAATGGCAGCTATACCGAGGCTTTGCGATTATTAAGACATGCACAGAATGACCTGTTCCCTGATGTGAAAAACTGGTTCAACCACATATTTAGTGGTAATGGTTTAGGTATCTCTAAGTTTGCCGAGGACTGGTCGAAGGCGGGTAGGGAGCAGCAGAAGAATTTTTTGCAGTATGTGATACGTTTGCTGGAGGAAGCTATCCGGTTAAGGTATATGCCGCAGGCTACCCTATCATTGCCGGAAGAGGAAGCGCAGTTTGCGAGAAAACTGGCAGGTATGAAAGTGAGTTTTGAAATGCTGCAAAAAATGGTGCGGGAGATAACGGATGCTATCTTTTATATAGAAAGAAATGCCCATTCGAAGACACAACTGCATGCCTTATCATTACGTTTACAGTATGTTATCACAAATAAAGAATTAACTTTGTAGGTTTAGATTTAATAATTTTTTAATAACCAGATGGCTTAATGTGTAAATGTGCAGATTTGCAAATGCGCAAATGTAACAACAGTATAACGCCATCTTCAAGATATATATAATATGGGTTGTGGTAATTGCGGTACCGGCAGTAATGGAAAGCCGGGTGGTTGTAAAGGTAACGGCGGATGTAGCACAGGAGGATGTAACCGACTGAATGTGTATGACTGGCTGAGCGCATTGCCGCTTAGTGATAGCGCTAAACCATTCCCGGTAATAGAGGTTTCTTTTAATCAAGGCAGCAGAAAAGATTTTTTCAGAAATAATACACACCATATATTCGAAAAGGGTGAGTGGATAGCTGTGGAAGGTGTGGGAGGATTTGATATAGGACAGGTGAACCTGACAGGTGAATTGGTGAAACTCCAAATGAAGAAGTATGGTATTAATAATGACCAATCTTTGTTAAAACGTGTGTTGCACCCCGCAACCGAAGATGAGCTGAAACAATGCAGCAAACAGAAAGAAAGGGAAGGTGAGGTGCTGGTGCGCAGCCGCGCTATAGCCCGCAACCTGAACCTGGAAATGAAACTGGCCGAGGTAGAACTGCAGGCCGATGGTAAAAAAGCAACTTTCTTTTATACAGCAGATGCACGTGTGGATTTTAGAGAACTGATACGGGTATATGCCTCTGAATTTAAGGTGCGTGTAGAAATGAAACAGATCGGTGCAAGACAAGAAAGTGGTAAAGTAGGGGGAATAGGGAGTTGTGGCAGAGAGCTTTGCTGCAGCACATGGCTCACCGATTTTAAATCTGTAAATACCACAGCTGCACGTTACCAGAATCTTGCTATCAATCAAACAAAACTGAGCGGTCAGTGTGGCCGATTAAAATGCTGCCTGAACTATGAGCTGGATACATATATGGATGCGCTGAGTGTTTTTCCTACTCATGCGGATACAATAGAAACAGTGCAGGGTATAGCCAACCTGCAAAAGCGGGATATTTTTAAGAACCTGATGTGGTATAGCTTTTCGAATAGTGCCAAGCAATACCCGCTGAGTATAGTAAGAGTGAAAGAGATATTAGCGCTGAATAAACAAGGTGTGAAAGTAGATGAGCTACAGCCGGTGGAACTGGAAGTGAAAGAAGCTGTGAAAATAGATGTAGGCTTTGTGAATGACGTTGGCCAGATAACGTTGCGCTCACTTGAAAAGAATAGTAACAAAAGAAGAAATAAGAGTAATAGAGCAAGCGGCAGTCCGCAATCTAATGACCAGCGCGGACCGCAGCAAAATGCAAGGGGCGGTGGCAGTAGGCCACCGGGCAATCAGCCAAGACCACCACGTGATCCGAATCAGCCACAGCAGGCAAGACCACAGGGTAACCAACCAAGGCCACCGCGCGACCCTAACCAGCAACAAGGCAGACCACAAGGCAATCAACAACCAAGGCCCCCACGCGACCCAAATCAACCAAGGCCCAACAATCAGCCAAGGCGTGATAACAGGAACCGACCGCCTGCACCTGAGACGCCTAAGGAATAGCCATTATTATCCTGATTGTAATTAATATTTTATTGCTAATCCCTTATAAGATGGTGAAGGATTTGTAATAGATGCTGATTTATTAGTTGCACAATTGTACACAGTAAAATAAGAATTTATTGTAGTCTTATTTAGAGTGCCCGCAGTAGAAATTACAAAAACATTATTGCACTGATCTAAAACAGTACTGTAAAAATCTACATTGAAACGATAGGGTAATTTTAGCAAAGAATTAGCTGCACCGGTACTTGGATCTATCTTTACGATGCTATCAGCAACAATCGCCCCGGATATCTCAAAGCTATTGATGCCATATAAATAACCATCGTTCTGATTGTATTTAAATCCCGAGAGACTAGAATAGCCAGCAGCTATAGCAATAGTGGAAATGCTCGTGCCGTCATAAACAAATAACCTGCCATCAGAAGTCACAACATAAACTTTGCCAGTGTTGCTATTACTAATAGATGATGTGTACATTCGAAATAAATTTGTAGCGCCCAAAACAACGACGCTTGTCATTGCGCCACCAATTATTTTAAATGATATCAGTGCACTATCATTCTGTACTGTATAGAAAGATTTAGTAGCGTTATTATAACATAATCCTCTCATTGTAAATGGTGGCCTGATTATAGTTCGATTGCCATTATAAATATTAATAGTCTGAATTACATCGGCATAATCTCCATCTGTTGCTGAGCTTTTACCAAGTACACAATAGCTGCTGTCAGTTATCACCGCCTCGTATTCGAAAGCATTAAAGTATAAGGAATCGTAACCATGATATGTTTTGGGCATACCCGTGGATTCATTAACAAAAGTGAAATGAGCAAGAGAATCTGTGGTGAAAAATTTGTCTTGAATACCTAATAGTTGTACGTTGCAATCACCTTTCAATAGATCTGATGCAGTTGTTTTTTCAGTGTTATTTTTCCCGCAGGAAACAAATATTACTGCAACCAGGAATAATGTTGTTAGATATGATACAGGTTGTTTCATTGGTGATAACGATTTATAAAGATAAACGCAGAAACGTAGAAAATATTATAACTCTACATGCACCCTCAGCGAAAATACATTTACAGGACCACGGTCTTTGTTGTAGCCGGGGTTCATGATGAACTGGTAGTCGCCAGTAAGCCAAAGGGTTTTGCCGGGTATTTTGAAATTATAAAAAATTTCTGCCGCTGTTTCGGTGGCATAAGAGAGTTTACCATCGCCCAGCTGAAAACCAAGGCCACCATCCTGAAGATAAGCTTTGTGGTCTGAGGAGAGATTGTTGAAAATAAAGCCAACACCGATATTATCCTCCGGCCTGTTGTATTCAACTCCGTTTATCAGCATGCCCATAGACACTGTACGGTCTGCTTCGGTATAGCACCAGGTTTCATTTTTACCATCACTATAGCCGTAACGAAGAAAACAACTTACATTATTTTGTACTTCCTGGTCTATGTTGATGCCAAAACCAGTTTTAGTATTGCCGAATGCCCTTGTTGAAATG
>Ga0207124_1089_pt1 | contig 12804 bp, 12 predicted proteins | sample Alteio_BWMinHeat_37_FD_153506 | JGI IMG/M metagenome (GOLD analysis project Ga0207124, IMG submission 153506) | Enriched cells from forest soil in Barre Woods Harvard Forest LTER site, Petersham, Massachusetts, United States -... | ecosystem: Environmental > Terrestrial > Soil > Temperate forest >... | reverse complement strand
CATTATATCCAAATCCGGCTAACACTGCTGTATATATCAATACACCAGCAGAGGGTGATAAGATTGTAACTATTTATAACACAATGGGACAGAGAGTATATATTTCACAGACACAATCAAAACTTGTGAACGTAAATATTGCAAACTTTGTTACAGGTATGTATATAGTAAATGTAAGAATGGCAGATGGCGCATCTTATACAATGAGATTGACAAAGAACTAGTCTTTAAATATTCTCAAAACAAGAAATAAAAGGGTGGCTCATTGCCACCCTTTTATTTTTATTATAGGTCGGTATTCATTTTGTCCGTCTACAGTTCCAATAAATAGTGTGGGTTATTATCAATTGTTATTTTAGAACGACTACAGGAGCGGTATCATCCGCAGCAGGAAGGTTGGATATGAGCTATTATACAAGGGCGGAAGAAGTACAGGTAATAAAATTATACCTTTTGTGTAAGGTGCAGGATCTTGTTGTACAGGTCCCCGGGCTCAAACGGTTTAGAAATATAATCATTCATACCTATTTCAAAGCATTTATCAGATTCGCCTTGTAGCGCATCTGCTGTCATGGCTACTATTGGTATTTTGCTCTTCATTACTGTTCTTATATGCTTAGTGGCTTCGTAACCATCCATTTCGGGCATTTGAATGTCCATAAGCACAATATCAAATAATGAATCGCCCATCATTTTTATTGCTATTTTACCATTATCGGCTATTTCCACTTCAGCTTTTTGTCTTATGAGTGTTTGCTTTACAACCTTCTGGTTAATAAGATTGTCTTCAACCACTAAAATTTTTATGTCTTTAAGTACCTCCAGGTGGTTTTGTTTTATCTCGTTTTCTTCGTTGTTGGTTGTGCTGCCTGTTGTACTATTAGTAATCTTATACGGAATCTGTATAGTAAAAGTAGAGCCGCTGCCTACCACACTTTTTGCAAATACTGTGCCGTTTTGCATTTCTGCCAATTGTTTTACAATAGCCAGGCCCAGGCCTGTGCCGCCATATATGCGTGATATATTGGTATCGCTCTGCACATAGCTTTCAAATACATTTGCAATCTTTTCTTCGGGTATGCCAATGCCTGTATCTGTTACATCCACACACAACCTTACCATGTTATTATTCTCAAAAGCATAGGGATATACTTTTACTTCCACAAAACCGATCTCTGTGAATTTTATGGCATTTGCTATAAGGTTAATAATAACTTGCTGAAAGCGCAGGGAGTCACCAACCAATAGTTCCGGAACATCTGTATCAATAAAACATTTAAGTGCTATTCCTTTTTCATTGGCCCGGAGCAATAGCGGGTACATTGTTTTCTTTATTACTTCACGAGGTTTGAATTCGCCATCCTCCAGGTGGAATTTGCCCGATTTTATTTTTGAGAAATCGAGCAGGTCATTGATGATGGCCAACAAATTTTTTGCGGATTCTTCTATCGATTCCAGGTACTCTTTTTGTTCTTCATTTATTTTGGTACCCAAGAGCAAATTGCCCATACCTACTATACCATTCAGCGGCGTTCTTATTTCGTGGCTTACATTTGCAAGAAATACTTCCTGGGCCAATCTTGATTGCTCTTCCTGTTTTTTCTGCATTTCTTCCAGGTTGCGCAATTCTTCCTCCATTTTTTTTTCTTTATCTATATCCCATACCATCAACAGCAATTCATTAATATCATTTTTACTGTCTCTTAGCGGGTATATACGCATGGATACCCATTTCTTTATTCTTTGTTTGGTATATACCTGCAGTTGTATGGTCTCTTCGTATTCTTTTACAATATCAATATTATCAATGGCATCTTGCATTAACTGCCTGAAATTGGTATCTATACCTTTCATCAGGTCTGTACCTACCGCATATTGTGCGTGATAATTGGTAAGACGGCCTATATTTTCGCTTAGAAAACGTATAGTGCCTTTTCTGTCAATAGTAATGGTAGAGATACCCGAGTCTTCCATCAGTTTTTTATACTGTGCGTCCGCAAGCCTTAAACGATATCCATGTTTTATTTGCCTGATAGAAACCTTTGAAGTATAAGTAACCGCGGTATATATACCTATACAAATAATGATCGTGGCAATCATATAAATTACCAGATCGATGGTGTTTGTATTAAGAGGCGGGTAATAGAAAGCTATTAATCTATGCGCAAGAATTGCACCAGAAAACACACATATTGATATTAAAATACCAACCACATAAGGTCGTGTATTCATGCTTTTCTTCTCTTTGTAATGAGTAACAAATAGTAAATATACATTAGAGTAAAGTTAGCGATAGTTTGTGTACAAATATTATCTGTATACCTGTTTATGATACTAAGCAAATAAGTTAAAAAGGAAAACCCGGCAACAACTGCATATATATCATATATAAACCTTAATTTTAGGTTGAACATGTATAACTATTAAATTTTTGTTATGAGATCAAGGTTTCTACTTTCCCTATTATGTATTGTTTTTTTTACCAATCTGCAAGCCCAGGTGTTGGGAGACAGGCTTACTTCACTTGTCAACACAGACATGGTAACGGGTGTATTTACACCTGCTGACTCTACTACCTATGTATATAAAGGTATTATGAACAGCAATATGAAGACCTTTGTTTACAATTATGATACCAGTGTCATGTATAGGTACAACAGTAGTGCTTATCATAATTATACACTGAGCAGAAAAAGCTATACTGGTTGGGATTCGGTATCACTGTTACAGCAGTATAACTGGAATGATACTTTAAATAAGTGGGATAGTAGCGCCGACATGACTGTTAGCAGCAACTTTGACCCCATCACCCATTTGATACAAATCAGGTCAGTTACATTTTCAGTAGGCGCTTCTTACGAATTGTTTTATACTTATGATGGCAGTAATAACCTGACACAAGTATTAAAAATCGGGGCCGGGTCGGCCAGTGATACGCAACAGCGTACCATGTATACTTACAGCGGGAGCAATCTTATAACTGCTGTTACACAAATATGGCTCGCAACACCACCACCACCAGCTATGCCCGGGTTTCAGAATTTGCAGGAAATCGATTATGGCTATAACAGCCTGAATGAGGATACTATAAAAGTAAGTAAATCATGGAACCCGGTAGTAAGCACATGGAATAAGGATAATATTACTACCTATATATATGATGCAAGCAAGAAAAATATAGCCACTTATTATAGTTCATTTTCACCCGGCTTAGGATTTGTACCTACTGCACGTGACAGTATAAAATATGATACCGCAAATAACGTAAACAATATAACAAAGCAATCATACGATACCAGCAGCCATACCTACCTGAATTATAAACAAACCCTCTGGACCTTTGATCCGAAATGGAATGTGCCATTGACATTAACCACTTATTCATGGGTAGGATCCTGGGTATCGCAAGACGGACAAGATAACCAGACACGTTATCATTATACAGAATATACCAACGCAGTGCCTAATGTAAATAATGCCATTGGCAGCATTAGTATATATCCTGTACCAACCTCAAACATGCTTACTATCCGCATGAAATGGACACTGCCACAGGCTTTCACTGTAGGCATATACGATATGGAAGGCAGGCTACTGCAACAAATAGGTGAATCTGCCACTAATAATTACCAGCGTACTATTTCTGTATCAGACCTTGCTCCGGGTAATTATTTTGTAAGAATTAATAGTAAAGATGTGAATATGGCACAACAATTTACCGTTAGCAAATAGATTAACTAAAGACATAAATAAGCTTCCTGAAAGGGGAGCTTTTTTTATTGCCTATACTTATAGTATTATTGTTGTGTAGCGGTATAAATAATATCCACTGAATAATTGCCGATGGGATAAGTAATACCGGGAGATGCTTTATATTTTATTGAGAAGCGTTGTTCGCCATTACCACAATCACTTAATATAGTTTTGTTACTCTCTGTAACACTTACAAATTTGCCGGTGCCAAATGGCGCTTGTAAATTACTGCCAGCGGTCTTTGTACCTATTTCCATGTTCAGCACCTCGCCAACCGGCATTGTTGGAGCAGGGCTTGAAGCTCCCGAATAATCAAAATAATCTGAACTGGCTTTTACTTCTATTCCAAATTTGTTATTGCAGCGTATACGCAATACTTGTTCGGCAGATAATACACCATTCTTGTAATCGCTCAATGAATTAAATGGTAACGCTACCGTGTTTCCCTCATCACCTGTACTTGAGAAGGTAAACTCCATCATATCACTCACGCGAAGAGTTATTATTTGATACGCACTGGTGCTTGCCAAAAACTGGCTGTAACCTTTGGCACTGGTGAAAAGTAAAATGGCGATGATGGCGAGCTTTTTCATTATTTACTAAATGATCCTTTTACAATGCAAAAATCTAATAAATACTGTGCAAAGAACAATTTTTGAAACTTGTTAACCATAGTTTTAGGTTTCATTAACAAGCGGTTAGCAAAGTTACTATTTTATAATCGTGCCAAAACGCCCTCAAAAGCTTGTATATCCTGCTCTGTGGTGTCGAAAGCGCACATTAGCCTTACCTCGCTGGTGCTGTCTTTCCACACATAAAAAGGGGTGGCTTCTTGCAACGGGGCTATCCATTGAGGAGGTAATTCGGCAAATACCGCATTGGCCTGTACCGGGCGGGTTATTTTGGCTTTAGGGTATTTAGACAAGGTTTTATAAAGCAATTGTGCCATATTATTGGCATTATTGGCCGATTTTCTCCATAATTCGTTGGTTATCATAGCATTGAATTGTGCTGCTATAAACCGTGTTTTGGAGGCCAATTGTATTACCTGCTTATGCTTATAGGCTATATGCGCTGATAATTCTTTATTAAACACCACTACCGCCTCACCAAACATCATCCCTGCTTTGGTGCCTCCCAAAGACAGTATATCTATGCCTACGTCAGTACTTATCTCTCTCAGACTGCAACCCAGGCTTGCGGCTGCATTGAAGAAACGGGACCCATCGATATGCAGGTACAGATCATGCATTTTTGCTACACTGCTTATTTCCTGTATCTCCGGTGGCGTATATACTGTTCCGTATTCGGTGGACTGGGTAATTGACAGCAACCTTGTTTGCGGGTAATGTATATCGCCTTTGCGTATCAGCCGCTCTTCTATTACCGGTATCTCCAGTTTGCCTGCTGCATTTGTTTTTAGGGGGAAGAACCTGCAACCCGTAAAAGTTTCAGGAGCTGAAGATTCATCATTATAGATATGAGAGATGTCTGCACACAATACTGCATTATAAGACCGGGTAGCACTGCTAATGCTGAGCACGTTGGCACCAGTGCCGTTAAATACAAAATACACATCTACATCTCCACCAAATACTTCTTTGAATAATGCTGTAGTTTGCTTTGTGATATCATCGCTGCCGTAAGAACGCGCATGTGCCACATTAGCCTTTTGAAGAGCTTCCATTACCTCGGGCAGTACGCCGGCGTAGTTATCACTTGCAAAACTCTTTAATGGTTTCATTACAGAAGATTAAAGCCTAAATTTACTTGTAAATCCATTGAATGAAAAAATTGATTTTTTTATTACTGGTTTTTATTTCCTGTTCCTGCTCTGCCCAGCATCCTATAAAACTGGTGCGGTTGTGGAAACAGCCTGAAGTGCACCTGATATACAGGGAATATCATCTATTCTTTACCATAAAGGATATTAATACTGCTATGAAATACCTGCACCAGATAAATCCTGAAGAATATGACAGCAGTTCTCATCTTGATACTAATCGACTATATTCTGTAGAGCTGGTAGACGGGCGTGATATGGAATATATGAAACGCCTGCAGCCTTTGCTGCAAAACGAAGTAGCTGCTTACCTGCTATATAAAGGCCATGCTTATATTATGGATCCGAAACATAAAAAAGTAAGAACCATTATTGCCAACGCAGGGCCGAGAGAAAACCGCAGTGGATCTGAAACGGTAATGATCTATTTCTTTGATGCTAAAACAAAAAAACAATTATTTGCCGGCATGATGAATGTGGAACTGCAGCACCGTTACCTGGAGTTGGAGTAGCTACTCATTATATCGTATCAACTTATCACCTTTGAACCGCAGCCAGCGGTATAGTGAATAAGCCCAAACTTCTATACCATCTTCTTTCACTGTAAACAATAGCGTAGTGTGATAATTACCCCATGCAGCCACACACATTTCTTTGGTCATACCCGGTACTACTTCTTTCCTTATAATATGCCGCGCCATTTCTTTACCATATTTTTTTGTGAGTGTTTGCAATACAGCCGGTTGCGTGGTCTTAACTTTTTTCTCCAGTGTATTGCGGGCGATAACAAGTGAATCTTTCACTTTCTTTTCGCGCTTCATATACTTATCATGCTCTTCTTGTGTACAGAGGTCCTGCAGGGTTAGGGGCCTGTCGGGTATTACCTGGCTGCCCGGGTCTACTATCATTGTTCTTTCTGCTGTGTCTGTCAGTATCATACCCAGGTGCGGAAATACTTTGTCCCTGTTGTTGAATATAGTAATGTCTGTGCAAGTAAATGCTTCGCCGGGTACTGATTCATGCACAGCGCCATCGAGCTGGTTAAAATAAAATGGCTGTACCCAATTCTGATGCCGGATGTACATTTTTTTATTCAGGAAGTTAGCACGCAAGTATTTGATATAACCTTTAAAAGCAACAGTATAGGTTCTTATTCCTTCTGAGTTCAGATCCCAATGCAGCAGCTGTCCCTGCGGGTCTTTTAAAGTCAGTTTCAATATACAACTGCCATCGCCCAGGACAGAATCTTTGCAAGCCATGATCCTGAATAACTTATCTTCAAACGCGGAATAGGAAGAGAAAATAAGGAACTGGTTATTAATATCATTCTGCATCAGTATCGGCTTATATACATTCGTCATCGTATCACCTCTCTTTAGCGACATTACTTTTTGGCTATACACATTCAGTATTGTCCAGTCATCTTGTTTTGCAGATCGCTGATATTGAGGTGGTATGACGGGCATTACAGAAGTAAACTTATCTGACAGAAAACCAAAGAGTATGGTATCTTTTTCGGGCCTGGCACCCTGGTACATCTGGTTGCGTGGAAAGAAATATATTTCCTCACCTAACAACGAATCTGTATTTGTATTGCAGGTTACCTGGTTAAAATCGAAAGGTATATCGTAGCTCTTGGTCTGCGCCAGGGATATAACTGAAAGGAATAATAAAGGGAGTACAGCGAGTTTCATATTTATGATTTATGATTTGCGATCTATGATTGAGGTTGTCAATATTAGTAAAATTATGGTAAGGTGGATACGGGTATTGGAGGAATGGATGTTTGCTAAAATGTTAAATGTCTGAATGCCGGGTGTAGTATTTTTCTGACATTTGGGTGAGCAATTTTTACGGAAAGGGCTGTAAATACTGCATTATTATAAAAATCTGAATGTCCGGCAATGCCCGATTTGCGCCCGGTACTAATTTATAAAGAACTTGCATTCAAAGCAGGATTGAAAACTCCTTTTGAACAGGAATATATGCCGCAAATATTAAGCCAGTTATTTGTCAGAACTATGGTTTATTGGATATAAGGATGGTGGGATTTATAAGCATAATTGCAGCATACAAATCAGATTTGTTTTTAACATATGTTTCATCATACAAAATGTTAATTAACCTGAATGCTGTTATTGGTTAAATATATTACTATATAGCTTAGTATTCCAAAATCATATCATGAAGAAAATAGCTTTTTTATTGCTATTCATCCTATGCGGATTGCAGGTTTATTCACAGCACTATGAAAGCGCACGTGTTCAAAGACGGCTCGATTCTACTTGCAGATATTTCGATGTAACAAACAAAAAAATATCAGGCTTTCAGTTGGCCATGAGAGCAGGTGTATTTGCTCCGCAAGGAAATTTGTCTATCCTCGGGCCCCATTTTTATTTAGGGGGTTCTGTAGGTTGGCGTTTTAATAAATTCATGTTTGACCTTACTATGGATTTTAGAATGGATAATGCGCCAAATTATTACACTGTTAGCTTCCAAGACACATTGCACCAGACAAGTACCTATCATAATGGTGGTTGCTGGGGATTGAACACGGAATATCAATTGTATAAGAATAAAAAGCACGAAGTGGATCTACTTGCCGGGGTGGGCTATGATGCTTTTGTCTCTGCCTTTAATACCAGGGACACTGTAATATTTGAGAGTTTTAATTTCAATATAGGCTTTGGATATAAGATATTTCTGCGGCATTTTAAAAAGGCCACCTATCAGGTTCAATATATCAGCCGTCATAGCAAAAGGCCCAGCATGATGGAGATTGATTGTGCTGAGCGTTATTCCTATCTAGCATTTCAAGTAAAATATAATTTGCTAAACTATACTAATCCGGGTGGTACAGATCTTTCAGGCAATGCGTTTACTGTAGGGATTGTTTACGGATTCTATAGATATCCAAAATATCACCTGTTTGCTCCTAAGTATCGTAATAATGGTACATAATTCTAAATTCTCTATTCCTTCACACACTGCATCATACAACCTCATAGCCTGGTTGCAGTAGCATCTCAATTAAATTTTGACGCATACACAGGCGCATATGATCATCATACTACTGTACTATCAATTTTGCATTAGTCTTGGCATCGCCTCGTTGTATTGTTATAAGATACATTCCGGGGTTAAGGTTAGAAGTATTAATAACCTGCTGACCTAAACCAGCTCGCGGTGTTATATTATATAAACATCTTCCAGTCATATCAAATATTTTTACCGATGCATTTGCACCCCAAATATCATTAAGCGTAATAGTAGTTTGATAACTGCATGGATTAGGGCTGATATTTACTTCATTCTTTATACTCGTGATATTATTTGCGTTCAGGAAATTACAGTTATTTTTATAGACCATTGGTTGAAGAAATGTTGAGCCCGAAACAGCCGCGGAATAGTGTATACTGGTTGTATCTGTTATACCGCTCCTGCTAAAACATCTTAAGATTTCGCTCTGCTCAAAATGCGGAAAGGTAAAAGGAAACATAGGACCATAAAAAGAACCGATACCTTCTACATAGGTAAAAGAAAACTGGCTATTTTTTTGAATCGTTTTTAATGTGAATATTTTATAATATGCTCCGAAATAATAGACTGAATCTATTTTTAGTACACTATCTATCCTGACAATACTGTCATTCATACTTGATAAAGCTCCTTTGTAATGTATGGTGTCACCCACATGCAGGTTATAATTATAGAGTATATAATCGGTATCGTTCGACCTATAGTAGACCTTATTATTTGCTGTATCATCTCTTACCAGGTAACGGTTATTTCCATTAACCAGCATTTTTCTGTAGATGACACCACTTATAATAGAGTCTCCTGATATACTATAATATAAATGTGTGATCATTGGTCCGCCAGACCCATCAAAAGCTGAGGATTGCCACCTGTTAGCAGTATCTGTAAACCTGATCTTTTGGCCAAAGCCTGCTATAGAGATAAGTAAGAGAGATAGAATAAGTACAAAGTGTTTCATAAAATGGTTTTTTATAGTGAATGTTATAGGTATAGACGTATTAAAAATAGATAAACATCAAAATTTATGCCTGATTTCTTAACTATTTTTTACTGGGAAGGAGGGAGGACTATTTTTATGGCAAAGGCTGAATATTCTGCATTATTATAAAAACAAAATATTCGGTATATCTACCCCTTCACACACTGCATCATACAGTCCCATAGCTTAGCAGCAGTAGCATCCCAATTAAATTTTGCTACCTGGGCGGGTGCTGCAGCGATGAGTTTGGTGCGGAGTACTTCGTCTTTGTAGAGCAATGCCATTTTATCAGCTATATCCTGTGCATCAGTTGGGTCTACCAATAGTGCAGCATCGCCGGCTACTTCGGGCATAGATGAGGTGTTACTTACTATGGCGGGTACATTGCATTGCAGCGCCTCGAGTATTGGTATGCCAAAGCCTTCAAAAAGTGAGGCATATACGAGTGCATAAGCGCCACCTATTACTTTGCTCAGCTCATCTACATTCATATAGCCTACCCATTTTACCTCTTCTTTGAAAGGCATGGTATCGCGCATCTCTTCCACCTCTTTATATTTCCAGGCCAGGCGGCCTACTATTACGAGCTTCATATTGCTACGCTGGCGCTTCTTAAAAGCTACAAAGGCTTTTAGCAGGTTGACAATATTCTTGCGCGGATGCAGCGCGCCAGCAAATACAAAATATTCGCAGCCATCGGCGTAAGCTGTTTTTACGGCTTCGCGTTGGTCCAGGCTGAGTGGTTTGTATTCATCGTGGGCGCCATTGTATACTACATCTATTTTGGCAGGGTCTATTTTGTATTGCTCTGTGATATCCTGTTTTGAAAAGGTAGATACGGTGGCAATGCGTTTTGCCTTGCGCGCAAAGAGGGGTGAAAAATATCGCCAGTAAAAAAGATGCGCGAGTGTGAAATGCTCCGGGTAATGCACGAATGCGAGGTCGTGTATGACCAAACATGTGGGCACTTTAGTACGCAGGGATAAAAAACCATCCTGCGAGAGAAACAGATCAGCTTTATATTTTTTTAGTAAGAAGGGAAGGCTCCATTCGAACCAGATATAAAATAATAACGGGTGCCTTGCCTGTGGATGTACCACCACGGGTGTAACATTGGGCGCGAATACAAAAGAAGGGTCGTAAGGACGGTCGAAAAAGAAAATAAATTCATGTTCGGGGTGCAGGCGCACCATGCGGTCGAGCGTTTGGTGCGTAAACCAACCAATTCCTTCCAGTTTTCCCTTAATAAGCAGCCTCGTGTTTACAGCAATACGCATACCTTGCAACAAAAATATAATTTTACCGTTTTAAAGCCCCGCGAAAATAAGCACAAATGCGCCGTTTTTTTGTAAAAAACATATTGTTTATTCTGTCAGTTAATATACTGGTGAAGACAATATGGGCTTTTTTTATAGACCGTACAGTACAGAACACAGTAGGGCATGAGGCTTATGGTACTTATGCCTCGCTTTTTAATCTGAGCCTTATATTATCCAGTTTCAATACCGGCGTTACCAATTACAATAGCCGCACGATAGCACAAGACCATGGAAAACTCACCGATGCCTTTCCGATAGTACTCAGTACGCAACTTTTTTTCCTGTTGGTAAATGCGGTTTTGGTCATTGTCCTGCATTTTTTAGGCTATAGCGGATCTGAGATCACTTTGCTGGCAGGTGTGTTAGTAATACAAAGCCTGAGTGTGTTGCTGCAATTCCTTCGTAGTAATGTAGCAGCACTGCAACGCTTTAAACTTGATGGGCTGCTATCTGTAAGCGACCGACTTTTGATGATCGTGGTTTGTGGGTTCTTATTATACTACCCTGTTACCGGTAGCAAGTTTAAAATAGAATGGTTTGTATTTGCGCAGATAGCCAGCTATTTTACGGCTTGTGCTGTCGCTATCTTATTATTAAAGAAACTGCACCCGGTAAGCTTGCGTTTGTCATTCAACAGGGCTGCTATATCTAAAGTAATTAAAGACAGTCTTCCTTTTGTGTTACTCATTCTATTAATGACCATTTATATCCGCTCGGACATGGTGATGATAAAATGGCTGGGCGGCAGTGCAGGCAAAGAGCAAGCGGGTATCTATGCTGCATCTTACCGCCTGCTGGACTATGCTGCGCAATTTGCCGGTATGTTTGCCCTGATGCTGTTACCTTTCTTTGGCAAGATGCTGGCGCAAAAACTAAATGTGCAGCCCATCATTCGGCTTTGTGTGAATATGTTATTGCCTGTGTCGTTTATGATAACAGCTGCAGCCATATTTTTTGGTAATGACATTATGCATTTTTTATACAAAGAAGCTGTGGCCTATGATGGTACCGTCTTTGCATGGCTTATGGCATCTTTCCCTGCCTGGTGTATCATGTATATCTATTCTACTTTGCTTACCGCAAACGGAAACCTGCGGCTACTGAACAAAATTGCTTTTGCCGGTGTGGTAATAAGCCTTTCACTCAATTTTTATCTCATACCGGCACATCATGCATTGGGCGCTGCTATTACAGCATTCATTACTCAAACCAGCTTGTCTATTGCGTTTATTATAGCCTGCACCCGGGTGTTTAATTTGCCTGTGAACATTAAGTGGTTGCTGGCACATGGCGCATTTTTACTGGTGGCCCTTGTTTTGGCATATGCTATTAGTATGCTGCACCTATACTGGTTATTTGAGCTATTGCTGTTCGGGTTGGTTTGTGTGGTACTGATGTTTGTGCTGCGTTTTGTATCTGTGGCGGCTATAAAGCAATTGCTGAATAAACAATAAATTATAAACTCCGGTAATTCCTAAATCCAAATCATAGTCCGAATGAGCATACAACAATTTACCACCGACGGCAGAACTACTATTAACTGGGCAGGCGGTACCAGTACTGAATTATTTATTCATCCTGCCAACGGGAGTTTTGCAACGCGTAATTTTCTATTCCGCATCAGTACCGCAACGGTGGAAGTAGAAGCATCAACTTTTACATTCTTCGAAGGTATTACACGCCACCTCATGATACTGAAGGGAAAATTGGAATTAACTCATGAAGCGCGTTATACAAAAAGCCTGGAACCCTATGACCAGGATGTATTTTCCGGTGAATGGCCCACACGCAGTAAAGGAAAAGTGACTGATTTTAATTTAATGTTGAAACAGGGTGCAACCGGTTCTTTAACACATCAACGAATAGAACCGAGCCACAGTGCAGCATTTATTGCAACAACAGACTACTACTTTATTTACCTGGCTGCGGGA
>Ga0207124_1088_pt1 | contig 13024 bp, 7 predicted proteins | sample Alteio_BWMinHeat_37_FD_153506 | JGI IMG/M metagenome (GOLD analysis project Ga0207124, IMG submission 153506) | Enriched cells from forest soil in Barre Woods Harvard Forest LTER site, Petersham, Massachusetts, United States -... | ecosystem: Environmental > Terrestrial > Soil > Temperate forest >... | reverse complement strand
GGCAACATGACATCGAGAATCAACAGATCGAATGGGTGGCTCGTCGCGCGGGCGAAGCCGGATGGACTATCGCCCGCGGACTCCACCGCATAACCCTCCCTGGACAGTCGGTCTGTCAACGTCAGGACAAGACCGGCCTCGTCCTCAACGAGGAGAATACGCCTGGTCATGGGAGTTGACGAAGTTGGCAGCCGATCCGCTGAGCGGAAGGGCAATGACGAACGAACTGCCACTTGCGGCATCGCTGCTGACAATGATTTTTGCATGATGTGATTCGACGATCTGTTTCACCAGTGACAGGCCCAGTCCGCTGCCCTTGATCTGTCCGTCGATCGCCGATCGGCCGCGATAGAACGGCTCGAAGATGTGAGGCAAATCGACCGGCGAGATTCCCGGACCATGGTCCTCAACGACAATATGGACGCCGTCAGTGGATCTCTCGGCCCGGATGCCAAGCCAATTGCCGGCCTGACCGTATTTCAGCGCGTTACTAATCAGGTTCTGCAGGGCCCGAACCAGAGCCGGGCTGTCCGCCATGATTTGTGGAAGCCCCCTTTCAACGTGCTTCTCGATCGAAATTGCACTGTCGTGAAGCTGCATTTCGAAAGTCTGGAGAGCCCCGTCGACAACCTCTGCGACGTCCACGGGTTCCATCCTGGTGGTCTTCTGCCCTGCTTGAAATCCGGCGAAATCGAGGATCTGCTCGACCATGTCCGTGAGCCGGCGCCCTTCATTCCGCACCAGGGCTCCGTACTGGCGTGTCTGTTCCCCGTCGCGAACCACTCCGTCGGCCAGGTTTTCACCGGCAGAACAGATCACGGAAAGAGGCGTCCGCAATTCGTGACTCACCGTCGTGACAAACTCCATCTGCTGGCGCGCGAGCCGACGTTCGCGTTGCGACGAGATGACGATCAGGGCCATGCTCAAGGCGAGCAACAGAAGGATGCTGAAACTGATGGCTAGATTACGCTGGCGCGCCTGGCCGACCGCGATGTCGACGGACCCGGTGTGATGCTGCACGACCAGTTGCCAGGGAGGATTGTTTTCAGGCGTCTCAAAAACACTGGTGGTTGCGGTCAGCGGTCCGGACCCATTTGTCGTGCTCCGACGGACCTCCATCCTGAACAGTCCCCGGGTCATGCTGCTGTCCCGCTTGGCGAAGAAATCGTTTGCCGCGAGCGCCATGCGGCGAGGAAGGCTGCCACGGAAGTCCCCGGGCCGGGCTGCGAATATGGCAGTCGTCAGGTCGCCGTTCAAGTTCGGGCTCGTCATGCCGTTGCTGGAATAGATCATGCGGCGGGGTTCGCTCGAATCGATGACGGCGACATTGTATTCAGGTACAGCGGCGCCGACCGCCAGGTATTGCCGGGCGAGCGTTGGAATAAACTCCCCCTCGATGAATTCCAGGTTCAGCTTCACAACGACGCGGGCCAGCGGAACAGAATCCGTAACGCCATTAAGAGCGCCGGCGTAAGAGGCGTAGGAGAAGATCACTGCCGGAATCTTCGGATCGAGAGGCACCGCTGAGAGTGCCAGCACCTTCTGACCGATCCCCCCACCGCCATCAAAGCGAACAATTTTAACCGCGCTTCGCAATCCTTTCAGCTCGGCCGGCCAATCGACCTCGTCGAACTTCGCGGTCGACCGATTGAAGTGCTCAACAACGGAGCCCCCCTTGCTGTCCTGAAGTATCAAATACAAATCGCTGACGAGTTTCGGATATGGCGCTGTCTGCTCCCAGTTCGCGTAGAGGGCGCGATAGTCCGTTCGCAATTGCTCGCTTAGAACTTCGGGCCTGACGGCCATGGCGGGTTCCGACTGGAAACTTTCATAAACGCGCGTGATCTCCCGATCGAAGTCTTCACGAAACTGCGACGACGAACGGCGCATGCTCGCCTGCATTTGTTCGCGGTCGCTTTCGCTGACCCTGCCAAGCCATTCGTACTGCTTGTAGGCGAGCAACGGAAGCAGGATCAACATGAGGACAACAAGAATGAGAGTGAGGGGCGGCTTGCGCCTTCGGCCGGTCATTTCGTTATCTGATGATACATCCGCGGAATCCGCGTTGGAACGCGCTGGAGTCAGTTTTTACATCCTTTACAAAAGTGGGCCGGGCGGCGCGCTTGTGCCGGCGGTTGTTGCACCTTTGTGTCCGGTAAGTATAAACTCCGCGAATTCCAAGGAACTTTCCTGGATAGCCGCAGGGCTTTTATTGGGCATTTGGAGGAAAATCGCATGAAGAGCTTATACGTGATTGGTCTGTGTCTGGCATTACTGATATCGGCCATACCCGCGTTTTCACAAACCAACGGAACAGGAGCCATCACCGGCCGGGCGCAAGATTCGTCCGGAGCCGTCATTCCCGGGGTTGAGGTCACTATTACGAGTCCGGCCATGATCGGCGGAGCTCGCACAACCGTAACCGACGAGGCGGGTGTTTATCGCTTCACTTTGCTCGCACTGGGCACTTACCGAGTCAGCTTCGCTCTTCCGGGATTCAAAACCATTAACTTCGATGGCGTGCTTCTGACATCGGGCATCACGATGACTCAGAATGGATCGATGGAAGTGTCGACCACGGCAGAAGAAGTCACGGTTACCAGCCAGGCCCCGACGATCGACCTGGAATCGGCCACAGTTGGCGTGAACTGGAGCCAGAAGATGATCGAGGACCTGCCATGGTCCCGCAGTATCACCGGCATCTCGCAGATGATCCCGGGTACCTATGCGACATCTTATGACATTGGCAATTCCAGCTTCGGAAGCGGTTCTTCGATAAGCGCCCGCAGTGGGGGGCGAAGCGGTGGCGGAGTTGTCACGATCGACGGTTTAGCCTGGTGTCAGACCTACGAAGACTATGGTTCCTTCGAGGAAATGGGCATTTCAACCACCTCCAAGGGTGCCGACCAGATGAATTCGGGTATCACGATCGCGATGGTGGCCAAATCCGGCGGCAACCAGTTTCATGGCGATTGGACAACGAACTATCAGAACGGCAGCATGCAGAGCAACAACATCACTCCTGCCCTGGCGACGGCCGGCCTTGTGGGTAGCAACAAATACACCCATTTCAGAGACTACTATGGAGATATCGGTGGTCCGGTCCTCAAGGATCGCTTCTGGTTCTACATCAGCTACCGGGATGGATACCAGGGAACCAATATTCCAGGATTCCTCAGCGGCGTGGGCGGCACAAACGCCGTGTTCTGGACCAAGCTGCGGGATCCCAGCGCCAAGCTGACCTATCAGATAACAGCGAAACAAAAACTCGAAGCCTATTGGGGACTGGGCGACAAATGGCAACCTTACAGAGGAGCCAGCGGATTGGTTCCCCAGGATGCCACTCAGGATCAAAATGCCTGGTCGGATCAAGGTCCTGTTTTCACCTACACCAACATCATCAATAACAGGACGACGGCGACGGCAAAGCTGTCGCGCGGTGGATACTGGTGGCCTGCATATGCGTATAGCATGCCCGCAGGTCAGGGACTGACTCTCGGGCTGGCCAATGGCACGACTCAGCCCATGCCACTGGTGGACTCCGTTGGCGTGAAAAATGTCGGAGTGCGAGTGACGGACGGCACTTCGAAGGCCACCGATGGCGGATATCTGCCCAACTACACCCGCCCAATCCGTTGGCAATGGAATATCGATGTGAGCCGCGTTACGACAATTGCCGGCAAAGCCAACGAAATCAAGGTGGGTTATATGGGCTGGTGGGATAAGTCTTACACGCTCAACTTCGGTTATCCCTATCAGGAACAGTACAACTACAAGAGCTTGCCAGCGGACACTTGTCCGAACGGCTACATTTGCTCGAACTTCTTCAAACACCCGGATTCTGTCACGGTGTACGACTATCCGAGCACCAGTTCGGCCGGCGGGAAATACAAGGCCGGCTACCTCAACGACAAGATCACGTTGAGCCGCAGGCTAACGGTAAACGTCGGCGTTCGCTGGGATGGGGCCTCGTCGTTCCTTTCCGCCCAGGGCAATCCAGGGACAGGGCCGTATGCGGTGAAAAACACCATCCCGTACTCCACGTCCATCACAAACCCGGGGGACGGTAGCGTTGCAACGTTCCCGGTGTACAACCTGTTCTCTCCCCGCATATCGTTTGCGTACGATGTGACGGGAACCGGCCGAATCGCGCTGAAGGCCAGCTATGGCCGATACATCGGCATCAATTCGGGTCCGAACAGCCAGCCGGGTCCGGGCGCGAACAGCAACGGGTTGAATCCACTCTCGGCCAAGAACTGCAAATTCACCAATTGGGACGGAACCATTCCCTATGTTCCGAATTTCGGGGCGCAGAACTATCTGGGATCGCCGACAAACGTCAACCTTTCGGGAACTTGCTCCGGTGGCGTTTCCCCCAATACGATCCACCAGTTCGACAGCAATCTATCGCCATCGTATTTGAACGAGTACGCGGCTGGCGTCGATATCGGCCTCAACCGTAACTATTCCTTCCGATTTAATTTCTCCCGTAAATTTGACTATGGAAACGGTCAGGCCTTGAGTTCTTCTGGCGGCTCGTCGGCAACCATGTCGAAAGCGGTCAATGTGCTCACGCCGTATTCCTCGTACACCGACATCCGGTGCGCCGTCGATCCGGGACCGGACGCTAAATTGGGAACCGCAGATGACGGCGCCAACGTGTGCACCTATTCGGTTCCGCTGAGTAATGCCAACCGCACGGTGACGGACATTCTGTACGCGAAAGCGGGCGCGAATGAAGGTGTATCCGGCTACACCGCGTTTAACGTGACGTTTAACAAGCAGTTCTCCAACAAGTGGTCATTCCTGGCAGGATATGGCGTCGATTTGGGGCATCCCGGTTTCTACAACGCGCTCACTCCGAATGACACGCTATATCAAGCGACTGCGGGCCTGACGACCTGGAGTCAATCCTGGAAGATGAACGGCACGTATGATCTGCCGTCTATTCCATTATTCCGAGGTCATTCTTTTGCCGGACTCAAATGGTCCTCCGTGTACACGGCGCAAAGCGGCGACTGGTACAGCCGATCGTTTGACGTAAAGGACGCGGCTGGCAACACCCAGACTCTAACAGTCAATGGCCATGCCGGTCGTTACCCGTGGGTAAAGGACTGGGACCAGAGCATCGCGAAGAGATTCAAGATCACGGACACTCAGTCGGTCCAGATCACCTGGCAGTTGTTCAACACACTGAACGCCAGCACCATCACTGGATTCTCGAGCACGGATGTCAGTTCTTCGACTTACCTGCAACCGGATAAGGTAACTCCGCTGCAGCCGAAGAACATTCTTCCTGGCCGTATTTACCAGTGGGGGATTTCGTACAAGTTCTGATCGAGAAATCGTACTATTTGAGGGGTCAAGAGAACCCCGAAGCGGAGTTTTCGATATCAAATAAAGGAGAACTATGAAGAAACTAACCGTAATATTCGTGCTTTTGGCGCTCGCATTGGGCGCCGGATTGATGGCCCAGACCCCAGCCCCCGCAGGAGCTGGCGCGGCCAAAGGCGCTGGCGGCGGACAGCGCGCGATGGCGCCGCAGGTTCCGGCTGCAACCGGCCCCATGCTCGACGTCGCAAACAAGATTTCAGATGCGGTTAACAAGCAGGATGCCGCCGCTCTCACCAAGATGCTTGCAGACGGCGCCGTCTATCTGGACGAAGATGGCCATGCACCAGCCATTTCACGCTGGGTGACGCAGTTGACGACGGGGACGCCTGCCAAGACGTTTGTAGTCTCGGCGACACATGGCGGAACCTGGGACACAGCCGGCTGGCTCTCGTTCAACTACGCCCTGACCGAGAACTATAAGGACATGCCCAAGACCATCAAGGGCACGGCCAGCCTGGTGCTGAAAAAGGCAGCCAGCGGGGATTGGCAGATCGTCATGGTTCACGGCGCACTCGAACAAAAAGTCGCCGGCATGACCCAGTAAATAGAAAACAGCCACGGATTACGCGGATTACTCCGCGTAATCCGTGGCTGTTCTTGGGAATTGTTGGAGGTCTCGGTCCATGCGAAAGTTCAGTCTCTACTGCTTGCCGGTTGCGCTCGCCGCCTTCTTGCTGCTTATCGTCCCACGCTTTCACGCGGCCGCCGATACCATCCCAGGCCAGATTCCCGACGACGCATTCTGGAAACTGATCGACACGTCTTCCGAAGCCAGCGGGGCATTTCAATCCGAAAACTTTCTATCGAATGAGACTGGATTCCAGGCCGTGATCCCAAGCCTCAAGCAGAACGTCAAAGCGAGCGGCGTGTATATGGGTGTTGGACCGGAACAGAACTTCACCTATATCGCCGCCCTTCACCCGAAGCTCGCATTTATCGTGGATATCCGTCGTCAGAACATGCTTGAACACATGATCTACAAAGCGGCATTTGAGACGTCGGCCGACCGCGCGGATTTTCTGTCGCGAATGTTTTCCAGGAAGCGACCGGCCGGATTAACCGACAAGTCGACCGTCGATGACCTGTTCAAGGCATACCTGGCGGTGAGTTTCGACAATGACCTTTATAAGAAAAATCTCCAGGACATCAAAGACCTGTTGCTGAAGAAGCACAAGTTTGGCCTCACTGCCGAGGATCAGACCAACATCGAACATGTCCTGACGGTGTTCCGGGACTACGGGCCGGAGATGAATTACAGCTCCGGAACGGCAAGAGGAGGCGGTTACGGAAGAGGAGGTGGACGCGGGATGCCGAACTACGTTGACCTCATGACGGCAACCGACAGGGATGGGAAAGAGTGGAGCTACCTGGCCAGCGAAGAGAATTATCGAACCATCAAAGATCTGGAAGTTCGAAATCTCATCGTTCCCCTGACCGGTGACTTTGCCGGACCCAAGGCGATCCGCGCCGCAGGCCAATATGTAAAGGATCACGGCGCGACTGTCACGGCCTTCTACCTCTCCAATGTCGAACAGTACCTCTTTCAGGGGAACGGCAACCAAAACGGCGGCTGGAAAAACTTCTACGCAAACGTTGCTACGCTGCCCCTGGATTCCAGCAGCACGTTTATTCGATCGATTGGCGGCGGCGGACGCGGCGGCGGCTTTGGAGGCGGATTTGGCAGCGGCTATCGTGGAAGCGGAATGCGCGCTCCCAATGTCACGGCGTCCATGCAGGATACTCTCGCAGCCGTAAAGTCAGGACGGGTTCAGACCTACAGCGACATCCTGTCGATGTCCAAGTAGTCAGATTTATTAGACCTCAGCCGATCATCACCTTGCGCGGGAACTGCGAATTGTCTTCAAGGAAAGTCTTTTTTGTCTTGTCGAGTTCAGCCAGAGTCGGCTGGACCTTCCCATTAACGTCGGTGACGCGCGAAACCAGTGTGTGCTCTCCAGGCGTGGCGCCTTCCCATGCATAAGTGAAAAGCTTCCAGGAATACTGGGTGTTGGATTTGTCCATCGTGGCCACACCCCAACGACCGCCATCGACCTGGACCTCGACGGATTTCAACGGCGTGCCGTCATTGAGAACGAACCCGTGGACAAAATGCTGGTTTCCGCTCCGCGTGACACGGGCGATTACCGACTTCAGCTGCAGCCGCGTGACTTCCGTTTCCTTCCATATCTCCTGACCATCCACCATTTCGCTTCTTAAGGTCAGATACCAGCGTGCCTGGTAATTACCGACAAAGCGCGCTTCCTGGAGGTGAATCTGGCTCAGCCATTTGACGTTGGAAACGCCATACCAGCCGGGGTTCAACAAGCGCAGCGGGGAACCCTGGAACCGGGTCAGTGGCTCGCCGTTCAATGCGTAAACCAACATCGGTTCGGGTTTCATCGCGTTGTCGATGGTCAGGCTGCGGCCAAAGTGCTGGTCGATCTTGATGGTTTGTCCGCGAAACGGGACACTCTCTTCGGCGTGATCGGCGCCGAAGAAGACCACTTCTTTACCTTCCGGTCGGACGCCCACACTGGTCAGCAGGTCTCGCAATCGGGTACCCGTCCACATGCCGTTCGAAACAAGCCCTTCGATTCTTCGCGGGCTGTTGCCCGAGCATTCGAACCCGGCGGCGATCTGCATGGACGGCCTCTTTCGAATCTCGTCGAGCGTGAGTTCCACCGGCTTGTTGACAAGTCCGGAGATCTTCAATTTATACGTGGATAGGTCGACCTGCGGTTGGCCGATGTGCTGCAGGGCAAAGAATTTGTCCTTTGGCGTCAAAGACCCATCGATCGTCCGGATATCCAGAAAACGCGTAATGGAGTTGGGATCGATGGTGAAGTCGATCGAGTTGGGGATGTCTGTAAATGGCACCAGCGTCTCGCCCTGCGCGAATGCCGGCAACACTCCGGACGGCAATCCCATGGCTGCCAGACTTGCCGCAGTCAGGCCGGCCTTCAACAATTCCCTGCGCGTCATCACCTTTGCCATTGTCGATCTCCTTTGCTTCCCGAAATAATAGTGCAAACTGAATGGAAAGTGGAGGAAACCGATGGCGAAGACAGTTGAAGTGAACGTCCAGCAGATTGGCCCGTCTGTGTCCCAGGGGATCGCGCGATCTCATAACGTGCTAATCGACCCTGAAGGATTCGGTTTCAATCTCGATTGTTTTCGAGTGATATGATTTCCAACAATGAAACGCATTGGAATACTGACAGCCGGCGGCGACACTCCCGCGTTGAACGCTACCATTCACGGCGCCGTGGTGCGCGCCAACCAGCTCCGCATTGAAATCTACGGACTGATCAAGGGCTTCAATTGCCTGTTCAACCCAAGCGTGCCCCACGTTCTGTTGAATCCGCTTTTCCAGGCGATTCCGGAACTTGACCCCACCAAAGGCGGCACACTCATCGGTTCTTCGCGGGATTACGTAGACGCGAACAACAAGGAAGAACTGGATATTATTGCCGGTCGGCTGGAACGCCTCGGGATCGACGGCCTCATCTGCATCGGCGGCGACGGCACGCTCAATGGCCTGCAGCCCCTGGCGGAACGCCTTCCAACGGTTCTTGCTCCCAAGACCATCGACAACGACCTGGGATTGAACTATCCGAGCGAGCCGGACGAATGGGTGCACGTCACCGATCCGAGCGCCAAACTTGGCTACCGTTACAAGCGGGCGGACTCCAGCGCAATTTTCAACCTGGATCAGATCGTCAATTACGTCACGCCTGGTTATGCCACCGCCGTCATGGTTTCAGCACAGGGCGTCGAACGCATTCGCACAACCGCGGAAAGCCATCGACGCATCGCTATCGTCGAAGTCATGGGACGTCAGTCGGGCTATATCGCGCTTGGCACAGCCTACGGACAACCCGATGTCATCCTGATTCCCGAACATCCGCTCGATATCGAACGGCTGGTCGACCGGGTTCGCTACCTGTACGACCTCCAGAAGAATGTCGTCATCGTCTGTGGCGAGGGCATCGTGGACGACCAGGGTAACGAACTGGGCGCCGTTTCACGAACCACCGACCCAGCAGGAAATGTTGCGCTGACAGGCGCCGCCGAGTCCTTGCGCGCCATGATGATTGAACTGATCGGCGACAAATACTTCCAGCGTTACCGGCGCGGCAATTCGGCAAAAGAAGCCATCTTCACACGTAAAGTCGGTCATACCCAGCGCGGCGGACGACCCATCCTGTTCGATCGTTTCTACGCCGCATCGCTGGGGTCAAAGGCCGTGGAACTGCTGGTTGAAGGGCGCAACAATGCCGTGGCCACCCTGCAATACGATGCCAAGCGGGGCTTTCACGTCGAAGGTTACGACGCGAATCGCTTTCGAGACCGTTGGGGCTTGATCCATCCGCGCTTCATGCACCCGGAGATGTACGACCCGCAATTGATGAAGCCTTCGAAAAAAGGAATCGACTACCTGCTGCCGATCTTTACCGACGCGATCGGCAACGATGACGCCGAGCACATGCGTCAGACGCTGTTCGAACCCGGCAACCTGGCCCAGCCCTATCACTCCATCAACACCGATGTGCACAAGCGCATCCGCTATGTCCAAACCGAAGAGGTGGAATCAACCTCGTAGTCGGAGCCAGTGGAGCAGGCCATCGCCAAGGAATATATAGATACCGCAGATAGTTCCCTCTCCAATCAGAATGCCGATGATGAATTTTAGGAAGTTGACCTTCATGACTCCGCACAGGTAACAGATCGCATCGGTCGGAGCCAGCGGAAAGAAGCTCCAGCCGATGATGATCGGCATCTCGTTCTTCTGCAGAATGTCCTTCATTTTTGCCAGACGCGGCGCGTGCCGGCTCTCAAAGTATTCATCGAGGTGCAACGCTTCCGAGAACCAGTAAATGCTCGCGGACGAAACCAGGATGCCAACCAGGGTCAGGACGAACAGGGGGATTGGCGGGATCAGCAGGATTGCCAGAAGAACCAGGTTTGCCGAAGGAACCAAGGTGAATCCCCGGATGCAACCCAGGAGAAGATAGAGGCCGTAACCGAGCAGGACCGAGGCCGATGCGGCACGTTGCAACTCTCCCTGAACCAGACCTGCCCGCGAAAAATAGACATAGACGCAGGCGGACAGAAACAACATCCATGTAGCGATGAGTGTGTACCGAACTCTTTTGTAATGTCGCGTCATGAGGTACTGACCTCCCTGTCTGCGCCTTCGGCACAGCCACCCATTCCCCTCCTTCGAGGAGGGGTGGCTGTGAAGGCCGCAGGCCGAACAGACGGGGAGGTCAGAAGCTGAACTGCAGTTGCGCAGTGACTTTCCTATTGTACGTAGTGTTGCCCGGACCGAAGCTCCCCTGTAAACTCAGCGGCTTCCCAAAAAACGTAGACGACAGGTTACCATTCGGGTTCGCAAAGTTCGGATGATTCAACGGGTTGATTGCGGCGACAGTGAACGTCATGTTGTATTTCATCGGAACCGGCGGCGTAGGGGGCGCAGGCATGCCCGGAGGGCCGGCAACAATAGGGGCGCCTCCTGGAACCTCCTTCTTTACAAAGCCCCAGGTACGCGACACGCGCAGCTGCATATTCACGTTGTTCGGGCCGCGCGCGAAGTTTCGCGGAATAGTTGCGCTACCGGGTACCGGCGACAGGTCGAAGCAACCGAATTGCGGCACAAGCTTCAAGCTGCCGCCGCTGCAGGCGGCGCCGGACAGGTTCACAAGAGCTGGACGCTGCACGGCAGCGCCATCACCCGAAGGATCCGGCAAGCCGGTGGTAATGTTGTACGCCGCAGCGCTGTTGTAGAGGAACAGGGTGTTCACGATTACTTTAAGCGGCAATGGGAATGTCGGACCGAGCGTCAGACGATGCCGGACGTCTCCAAATCCCCGCGCCCGTTCTGCCCGCAGATTGTAGGGGTTCGCGGCCAGCCCCTCAAAATCCGTGGTTGCGTGAAAGATTCCATAAAAACCAAACATTGAGAATTTCTTGTACGTCAACGTCGGAGAGATCTGGAATTGCTGCTGCTGCATGATGCCGCTCGATTCCGTCATCATCCGAACCGTATTGTCACCGTACGGGTAGATATTGGTGCCCGGCAACAGGGCATTGACGTCGCGCTGCCGAATCATGTGCAGACCCCGAATGTTGAAATAGTTGGTACTGAACCTGAGGTACTTGTTGATCTGCCTGTCGACACCAACGTTGGTGCCGTAAATGGCTGAAGCGTGCAACGTGGGAGACTCCAACTGGATGGTTTGCGGCTGAAGACCTGTGGCCAGGGAGCTGGGCGACGGAATGGCTGGAAAGAAATCCGGGTTCTGCAGTAGATAGGATTGCTGCGTCACACCGTTGTACCGGATGGCGTTCAGCTTCGTGAAATCGCCGATTCTGTTGTAGAAAACGCCGAAGCCGGCACGCAGGACCGTCTTCGCGGGCGTTGTCCCTTTCCCGTCTATACCCCAGGCAAGGCTCAGGCGCGGCGACCAATCATTGTGGTTGTTGAGATTTGTCTGCGCTTCGTAACGCAGGCCGAAACTGGCCGTCAGGTTCGGGCGAACCTTCCAGTCATCGTTCAGGAACAGGCCGATGTCGCTCTGAACAACCCGGGTCAGCGGGGTCCCGGCACCCAGACTGAACAGAGATGCACCGCCGCCGGCGGCGCGAATCTGAGCCGGCGAGAATCCAAGCTTTTGAAGCTGAAGCGTACGCTGGTAGACCTGCAGACCAGTAAGGTCCGTCGATGTCCCGGCAATCGGCTGGTTATTCGCGTCCAGCACGGGGCCGGCTCCGCCAAAGAACGTGAACGACCCGTTGAAGTTGTTCAGCGACGTATCATTGTTGAAGGACTGGCGGAAACGGCCGCCCCATTTTATGGTTTGCGTCTTGTAGCTGAGGATCGAAAGGTTATTGATTTCCCACTGGTTCGAAAGATTACTGGAGTTACCCACCCTTGAGCTGCCGCTGGTAAAAGCGTCCTGAACGGAAATCGACGGCAGCGAACCCGATACGGTGTTTCCGCGCGTCGAGCGAGAGAATTGAAAACGCGTCTCGTTGACCAGGGTCGGTCGAAGCAGCGCTGTTTCCGTGACCTGCAGTGTGTGCGACGCGCTCTTCTGGTTGAAAGCCGCCGCAGCGAGACTGAAATTGCCGACCCCCAGATTGTCCAGCTCGTTGCGATTCTCCTGATAGCGGACGATGAGAGTGTTGTTGGCGTTGATCGCGAGATCAAGACGCGGCGCAAGACTTGTAAAAATCTGGGGTGTAATCACGGCCTGGTTGACGGACTGCGGAACAAGGTTGCTGTCCAGATTTGTCGCGATAATGAACGCGTTCTCGTTGATGTCGCGGCGATTGAAATCGAACGTGAAAGACGCTTTGTCCTTCTTGATCGGTCCTCCAATGGAACCGCCCCAAAGGAGGTTTTTGTAGGAGGGTAACGACGTCCTGGCCGGCGCCGATTGAACGAATAACGGACTACGGGCGTTGAAGTCCTGGTTGTTGTAGGTGTTGGAAAACTGGCCATGAAGTACGTCTCCACCGGGCTTGGTCAGGATCTCGATCCGCCCAAAGCCGGGCTGATCGTACTCTGAGGAGAACGGGTTGGAATTGATCCGGATTTCCCGGATCGCCGACTTCGGCGGCG
>Ga0207124_1086_pt1 | contig 13077 bp, 14 predicted proteins | sample Alteio_BWMinHeat_37_FD_153506 | JGI IMG/M metagenome (GOLD analysis project Ga0207124, IMG submission 153506) | Enriched cells from forest soil in Barre Woods Harvard Forest LTER site, Petersham, Massachusetts, United States -... | ecosystem: Environmental > Terrestrial > Soil > Temperate forest >... | reverse complement strand
TGAACCGGACATGCACGTTCGGCACTAAAAGCTCTCCGCATTCAACCGGATCTGGTTCGACTTCGAGGGAAACGCGCAAGTATCTTAGCGGCTTGAATACGGACCACTAAGCCTCTTTTCGGCGCGCCAGGGTATTGCTTTCTGGCGGTATTGAGTGTCGGACTCCTGGGTGGCCCGTGGTTGGTTTGTTTTGGCGTGATGGCGGTTGGTTCCGCGGTTTACAGCCCGACGCGCTATGCATTGCTGCCCGCAGTGGCGAAGGACACGGGCTGGTCGCTAGCGCGCGTCAATAGCTTGATCGAGATGGGCGGGGCGGCCGCGACCGCGGGTGGCGCGATGCTGGGGTTTGCGCTGTTCGGCCAGGTTTGGAGCGTGCTTCCTCAGTGGCCGCCGGCGATCGTCACTTCGGCCGCGCTCAATCTGTTCGCGATGCTGCTGGCCGTGTCGGCTTGGTTTCCTTCGGATTTGCGACGACCCGAACGCCCGCTGGATTCCGTACGTGATTTCTTTATTGATGGAAGGCGAGTCCTGGCAGATCCGGAGGCGCGCTATGGTTTGCTCGGTCTAGCCTACTTTCTGGCTCTGACGATCGTCGGTGTAGGCGTAATGGCCCAGTTCGCGCTGGATGCCAATTCGAGTATTAGCCAAGACCATCGACTGCTGTCGCTGTTGTGTGTTTTCGTGGGAGTGGCAGCCGGGTCGTGGCTGGCGGGATTCCAGAAGCATCTTTATCGTGGTCTCGCATTGGTCCCCGCGGCTGCGCTCGGCATGCTCGTGGCGCTGGCATGGGCGTTAGGAAGAGGGACTCTTGAGGGCCCGTGCATTCTTCTGGGTTTAATGGGCGGCTTGCTGAATGTGCCGTTGCGCACGTTCTATCAGGCGCGTGTGCCGGCCGACGCACGCGGCAACGCGATGGCCTTCATGAATTTCTCGATCTATCAGACGACACTCTTGCTCGGCTCGCTTCTCATTTTCCTCACCGAATCCGGGTTGCTGCCTGGGCCGACAGCTCAAACGATCTTCTTAATGGTCTTGACGGCGGTTGGGATGGTTGCGGCAATCGTTTTGGCGTTGCGCTCGGTGCTCGAACAAGGGCTGGAAATTCTGACGTGGCCCATGTACCGCCTTCGCGCCGCAGGTCCCGGGCTCGCTGAGTTTCCGATGCGCGGCGCCGTCCTAGTAGTTTCCAATCATGCGGCCTGGTTCGATCCGATTTGGCTGGGAACGGTGGTGCCGCGATTCGTCACGCCGATGATGACCAGCGTCTATTACGACAAGCCGGTGATCCGTTGGTTGATGGTCCATGTCGCGCACACCATCCGCGTTCCCCAGGCCGCGTTCCGTCGGGAAGCGCCGGAACTGAAGGATGCGGTAGCCGCACTAGACGCTGGGCGGGTCCTCCTCGTTTTTCCGGAGGGAGCGTTGCGGCGTAAAGAGGAGCAATCGGTGCGCTACTTCGGGCAAGGAGTGTGGCGCATCCTCAAAGAGCGCCCGGAGACGCCCGTGATTGCGTGCTGGATCGAAGGGAATTGGGGAAGCTTTACGTCCTACTTCAATGGGCCGCCTACGGTGAACAAACGCCTGGATTGGCGCCGGCCAATCGGCCTTGGCATGGCATCGCCTCGCCTACTGGACGCGGGCGTTTTGGCCGACCAGCGCGCGACACGAGCCTACTTGATGCGAGCGTGTCTTGAAGCGCGGACATTTCTTGGATTGCCCGCCGGGGAGCTGCCCGCGCAAATCGAAGAAGGAATTCCCAAAGAAGGAGATTCAGGAGCGTGATGTATCCCTGGCAACTTGGCCGCTATATCATCCTGTCGCATAACGATCTATGGCAAAAAACCGAACTCTCGCCTTGACGGAATCGCGCGGCGCTCTGTAAAAATACCTGCAAGAGACCCACCCTGGATCGCAATGCCCACCCGACCGTCTCTCGCCGGATCACGCATTCGTCCTGGACTTCGGTCAACCTTGGCGTACTATTGCCGTGGCAAAACTGTCTGAATTGATGAGGAGCCTGCCGTATGGCTAAAGAAGAGGCCTTCGAAGTCCAGGGAAAGGTCACCCAGGCGTTGGCCAACACCCAGTTCCGCGTCCGCCTTGAGAATGGGCATGAAATCATCGCGCACATTGCAGGTAAGATTCGCAAGCATTTTATCCGTATTCTTCCAGGCGACACGGTGACGGTGTCGATCTCACCCTATGATCTCAATAAGGGCCGGATTACGTTCCGGGGTCCGCTCCGTCAACGGCCGGCCGACGCGCCGACGGCGGCGAAGTAGAATGCGGGCAAGCTAGGCAAAAGCGCCGGTCAAGCAGCGACCGCAAGGTTTGCCGAACTTGCGCTGAGTTTATCGAGAAAAACGTCGACGAGACTATTCAGGGCCTTTCGACGCGGTTAAGATGCGAAAAGTGAACTTGGGCCTCGTGGACCGGGCTTTGGCCGTGATGCGTTTCCGCCATCCATCCTTTCCCCATTCCCCTGTCCCATTTAATGCGCGAGTGTGTTTTGCGGTGCGGTGCCGCCCCATCGGGGGCCGCGGCGAGCCCCGTTTCTTTGTTTCGGGAGGCCCATAAATGGGCAGGAAGTTGTACGTAGGCAACCTGGCCTACGGGATCACTGACAGCGATTTGGAACGTATCTTTGGCGAACATGGCACCGTGCAATCGGCGCAGGTGATCATGGACCGCGACACCGGCCGCTCCAAGGGCTTTGGGTTCGTGGAAATGGGAGCCGACGCCGAGGCGCAAGCCGCCATCACGGCCCTCAACGGGACCGAGGTGGAAGGCCGCACTCTCACCGTGAACGAAGCCCGTCCGAAGACGGAGGGCGGCGGTGGCGGCGCCCGTGGCGGACGCGGCAGCTATGGCGGCGGCGGTGGGAGTCGAGGCGGCTATGGCGGTGGCGGAGGTGGCGGCGGACGCCGTTACTAATCAGAACCGGAAAGTCATGTCCCTCCCGGGGTCAACCCGGGAGGGCTTTTCAACAGGAGAGTGTCGAGGATATGCCTCTGCGAATGCGTGTTCATGACCGGGAGCCGATCGGCTCCGCGCTCCGTCGCTTCAAGAAATTGCTGGAACGAAGCGGCTTGCAAAAGGAACTGCGCAAGCGGAAACACTATGAAAAACCCTGCGAGGTGCGCCGGCGCGCGAAGCTCCGCAAGCAAAGCGCCATTCGCAAGGCCAAAGTGAGGATCCAGGGGCCCCCCACACCCTGACCTGCATCGATTGCTGGCTACCCTCGAATTGCCCGCATCGCCTGAAGGTTTCGGATATCATTGAGCAATCCCGGCACGACGCTATCGCAAAGCTACATATGCTGAGCTAGATAGCATCAGCGGGATGGAGGAAATCATGGAGTTTCCTCTCTCGGTACGGTAAGCCCCCAAGAGCGAGAAGCAGGAGTATCCCATCAGTACCGCAACTCTTCCGGCCAAGCGAAAAACCACGATCAAAAAAGTTACCAAGTCGAACGGCTGGGACCTTCGCTGGATCAAGACGAGCCTTCAACCCGCATGGCTGAAGACCGTCCCGTTCTTCGCCGTGCACGCGGCCTGTCTCGCGGTTTTCTGCACCGGCGTGAACGCGGTGGACGTCGGTTTGTGCGCGTTTCTTTACTTCATTCGCATGTTCGGCATCACCGGCGGCTATCATCGCTACTTTTCGCACAAGACCTACAAGACCAGCCGCGTCTTCCAGTTCTGCCTGGCGTGGCTCGGATGCAGCGCGCTCCAAAAGGGGCCTCTTTGGTGGGCGGCTCATCATCGCCATCATCACAAGTATTCCGACACGGAAAACGATCCCCATTCGCCGCTCATCAACAGCGTGTGGTATTCGCATCTGGGTTGGATTGTGTCGCCGAAGTCCGAAGCCACCGACTGGAAAGTCGTCCGTGATTGGAGCAAGTTCTCCGAACTGAAGTTCTTGAACAGCATGCACTGGATTCCCGGCATCTTGCTGGCCGTGGCGTGCTATTTGATCAACGGCTGGAGCGGACTGGTCGTCGGCTTCTTCATCAGCACCGTGCTTCTCTACCACGGGACCTTTACCGTTAACTCGCTTTGCCATCTTTTCGGCAGCCGGCGGTACCAGACGCGCGACGACAGCAGAAACAACCCGCTCGTCGCCGTGATCACGCTCGGCGAAGGCTGGCACAACAACCATCACCACTACCAAAACTCCACGCGGCAGGGTTTCGTCTGGTGGGAAATCGACGTGGCCTACTACATGATCAAGACCCTATCCTGGGTCGGATTGGTTTGGGACATCAAGGCGCCGCCGAAGGATAAACTCGTTGCGCAGCCAGCCACCGTGCCTGCGCTGGCCGACGCGCCAAAGGCGTAGTCGCCGCCATTCGATACAACCACGAAGACCACCCAATGCCTTGGGTGGTCTTTTTCGTTGGCGGAGGTAAGGCGAGCGTCGATGCGTAAGCTCGACGTGTGCGCGGCGAGTTCCACGTCGAGCTTACGCATCGACGCTCGCCAATAGAATGTTTGTTTCCGCGCAGCGCCTTACATTCGTTCCTTTCCCCAAACCTGCGCAAGTTCCACCAACACTTTCACCGCCGTTTCCATTTCTTCAAGACAGGTCCATTCCAGCGGCGAATGAATGTTGTGCTCGCCCGTGGATAGGTTCGGCGTCGGCAATCCGAGTTCGGTGAGACGCGATCCATCCGTGCCGCCGCGCACAATCGTTCGTTTCGGCGTCAGCCCGACCCGCCGCATCGCGTCCTCGGCGTGCGCGATCGCTCGCGGTTCCTTCGCCAGTCCGTCAGCCAGGTTGCGATATTGCGGCGTGATTTGCACGTCGATTTTCGCTTGCGGGTATTCCGTCAGGAGCAACCGGGCGGCTTGGTGAAGCACCTCCGCGCGGTTGGAAAGTCGATGCGTGTCGAAATCGCGCAACAGAATCCGGAGCGTCACCTCCGCGACGCCGCCTTCGATGCGATAGGGATGCAAGAAGCCCTCGCGTTCCGAGGTTGTCTCTGGCGACAGCGTCTGTCGCGGCAGGCGGTCAAGAAACACTCCGGCCAGGCGGACCGCGTTGACCATGCGCCCTTTCGCGATGGAGGGATGAATGTTGACGCCGCGCACGGTGACCATGGCCAGATCGGCGGAGAAGGTCTCGACGTCGATCTCGCCGACGCCGCCGCCGTCGAGCGTGTACGCGGCAATCGCGCCGAGCTTCTTCAAATCAACGTGATCGACGCCATGTCCAATTTCCTCATCGCAAGTGAAACAAACCCGAATCGGGCCATGCGGGATCTCCGAATGTGCGACCAAGAGAGTGGCGGCCTCCATGATGACCGCGACGCCGGCCTTGTCATCACCTCCCAGAAGCGTGGTGCCATCGGTGGTGATGATCGTCTTGCCCTTTGCCGAGAGCAATTCAGGGCATTCGGCGGGCCGTAGGATTTTTGACGGATTGCCGGGAAGCGCGATATCCTCACCCGAGTAGTGGCGGTAGATAATAGGCTTTACATCATGGCCGTTGGTTTCCGGCGAGGTATCGACATGCGCATTCCACGCGATGGTTGGGGCGGAATGCCGCACAGTAGCCGGTATGGTTGCATAGACGATGCCGAACTCGTCCTGATGGGCGTCCGCCAATCCCAACGCGGATAGTTCTTGACTCAATAGGCGACCGAGTTCGAGCTGCCCCGGCGAACTCGGATAAGTTGTGGCCTTCTCATCGGATTGCGTGTCGATGCGCACGTAGCGAATGAAGCGGTCCAAAAGTGTCTTCATTTTCCGACACCAACTTTGGGGCAAACGTCCTTCACCTTGCAGCCGTCACAGTTCGGCTTGCGGGCGAAGCATACTTGGCGGCCGTGAAAGATCATGCGATGACTGAAGGGGGTCCAATCCTTTCGCGGGATCAGTCTCATCAAGTCGTGTTCGACCTTCACCGGATCGGTGTGCGTCGTCAAGCCCATGCGACGACTCAGGCGGCCGACATGCGTATCTACGGTAATCCCAGGGACATCAAAAGCATCGCCCAGAACGACATTTGCGGTCTTGCGTCCTATTCCAGGCAACGGCACCAGTTCCTCCAACGTGGACGGAACCTTCGCGCCGTGTTCGCGGACGATGGTTCGGCAGCAGGCGATGATGTTGCGCGCCTTGTTGCGGAAGAACCCGGTGGACTTGATGAGAGTTTCCAGTTCCTGTTGCTCCGCATCCGCAAACGCGCGGGCATCACGATAGCGGGCGAAGAGGGCGGGCGTTACGAGGTTGACCCGGACGTCCGTGCATTGCGCGGACAGGATGGTCGCGATCAACAGCTGAAGAGGATTATCGTGGTGCAACGCGCAATGCGCGTCGGGATAGAGGCGCGCCAAGCGCCTGCTGATAAGGCGCGCGCGCTTCCGAAGGAGGGCAGAGGAATCCATATCGAACTCTGCGACAGGCTTGTTGCTCCGAGGCTCAGGGCGCCGCGGATGGAAGCCATAGTAGAACGAGGTGCTAAGCCTGACCGCCTTTCAAGACAACGTCGTTGCGCGCCCGCCGAAGGCTCTTGATGACGTCTTCCAGGCCCGTCGGATCCATTTGCCGAGCCAGCGACAGGCAATCGTCGATCCTCATTTCCAGACCGACCAGGGTGTTGTTGCCGGTGCGAAGACCCGCGGCAGTGACGTGCCGGAGCAACCTTCGCCCACGCTTTTGGCCGCCGCGCGATCTGCTGCGCATGTTGCTCTTGACGTTCGCCATTGCCTGCTTTTCGCGAAGATCCATTTCCTTGCCGGGGTGGTCTCTCTTCCACTGCTCGACCACGGCGGCGTTGCTCGAAATGGTCAACCATTCGGGATGGTCCGTGAAGAGTTGACGATAGTAACCGCTTCTGTTTCCCTTGCGTCGTTTGGCCATAATGCACCTCGATGTTCATCGTGGAATTGGCGATCAAGTTAGGCGCAATTCTATTGCCAATCGCACTTGTTGCAAGTAGCGAACGCCATGAGGACCTAACAGTTAGAATTATCGAGCAATTGGATAGTACCGCTGTGCCAGGTCAGTTGTTGTTTGTGCCTGCTCGATCAGACATGCGAGCCAAGGATTGCAAGAAAAGCTGACAGCTATCAGCTAATAGCTGTCAGCTTTTCCTATTCAAAAAACGGGCCGTCGAATGGTCCGCATAGAAGGGTAACATTGCTCGCGCCTATTAATAGGGGAACGCGTCTGACATAGACAGTTTGGCAAGATCCGCGAGAAACTGGCCGAGGCGATTTACTATGGCGTCCATTAATCGTCGGCCCTTTTCCGCCGTTGCCGCGCGCGGATCACCCAGACCGGTATTCGTCGTCGCCAAGTGCCAAGGACGCGTGATGCCAATCCAGCCACGATTGATCGCATCCAGTTTTGTGGGGTTTTCTCGACCGGCGTCGGCCTGCTCCAAATGCACCAACTCGGGAAAGAATGCTAAACCAAGGCTGGTTTCCACTTCGTCCGCATGTTCGCCGGGTTGCTCGAAGATCGTTGGGTAAATGTCCTTGGCCATGCGGAACCAATCGCACAAGCAAAGAAACACCTTGGTGCGATGATGGAGTTCGCGCATCAAGGGCTTCAATTCATTGCCGCCGTGGCCGTTGAGCAAGACGAGTTTGCGTATTCCCTGGCGCTCCATGGAATCGACCAGATCAGTCAATACGTGCAAGAGCGTCGTCGGCGTGACACTACAAGTAACGGCGCCGGCAACATTGAGATGATTGGTGTTCACGCCGAACGGAACCGTGGGCAATAACAAGACCTTGGCGCCGCGCTGGAAGGCATACTCCGTCGCCTTTCGGCCGATGATGTCAACTTCGTAGTTATCTGTTCCATAAGGCATGTGGAGATTGTGCGGTTCGGTTGCACCGAACGGAAGAACCGCCGCTTCCCATTGCTGGGAGCGGACTGCGGCGTGGGTCATCTCCGCGAGAACACAGTCGCTCATAGATCAATCTCGAAATGGGGAACCATTGGCAAAAAGAGAGGCTTGCCGTTTTGCGCGAAACGGCAAGCCCCAAGCAAATCAATCAGGAAAAGTTACGGCTCACGCGTCCGCGGGGTCCTTACCGTTGGTCCACGGGCCGCCCAGCTTCTGGTAATCGGGCGGGACGACAACGCTGCCGGTGTCGGCGCCTTCCCAGCCGTTGATCTGGCTCGGTTTGCCGTGTTTCTTGCTGCGCTCTTCAAGTTTGGCCGCCCAGGTGGCGTCGGCGTCCTGGACCTTCTGGCGCATGTTGTCCCAGAAGAGCGCTTTGCCGTTGCGATAGCTCTGCACGCCCATATTGACCGTGGTGAACGCGGCCGCGCCGAGTTCCGGCGTACAGAGCGTCTCGCGGTTCTTGTTGCGTACGCATTCGAGGAAATGCGTCCAGAGCGCCTCGGTGTCGTTGCCCTTGAGGCCGCCGGGCGTGAACTTGCCTTCGATGTTCTCCAACCGCTTCGGCAGACCGGGACCGCTCTTCATGCCTTGCGAGAGGATCTCGTAACCGAACTCGCGGATCGGTTTGCCGTCCGCGCCCTTGCCCGTTTCCTTGTTGACGAAGCGAAGCGTCGCCAGCCGGCCGCGGATGCACTCATCGATGGGATAGTCGTTGATCATCGTGGCCGTGACGATGAGCTGGCAGCCTTCGTTGTAGTCGGCGACGATTGTGGCCACATCCGGCACATCGCGTTCGTCGTATTCGAGGTAAATGCCGCCGCCGCCCACCACCCGCGCGGGATAGCGGACGCCCATCGCCGCGATCATGTGCGTGGTCTGATGCACGAACAGGTCGGTGAACATGCCGCCGCCGAATGGCCAATAGCAGCGCCACTGCCCGAATACCGCTCGGTCGAACGGCATCTTCGGTCCCAGCGCCACGCCGTCCACGTCGAACGCGTGACCAAGGAACATGTCCCAATCGACGTTCTTGGGATTCATTTCCTTGACCAGCCGGTAATAGCGCCACTGGCCGCCGATATAGTTGCGATAGTAGCTCGTTTGTGCCTGGGCGACATGGCCGATATCGCCCTTGCGGATGAGTTCGTTCGCCATTTTCCAGGTCGGGTCGGCCATCGACTGCACGCCGACGGTCATGACGCGGTTTTCCTTCTGCATCACCTTTACGACGGCATGCGCTTCCTCAATGGTGCGCGTCATCGGCTTTTCGCAGTAAACGTCCTTGCCGGCCTTGGCGGCGTCGATCGAGATCTTGGCGTGCCAGTGATCGGGCGTGGCAATGCAGACGACGTCCACTTCCTTGAGTCCGAGAAGCTTGCGGTAATCCTTCAGGACGTGCTTCTCGTCGTTCGGGTCGATACCGACCTTCTTGGCGGAGGGCTTCAAGCCTTGCGAGTAGTGCGATTTCTTGCCGTTGCCTTCATCGAAATCGCCTTCGAAGCCGTCCCAAACGTCGCAAACGGCGACGGGTTCGGCGCCCTTGTTCTCTTTCTTGAACTTGTTGATGATGCCCAGGTGTTCCTGGCAGCGGCCGCCGACGCCGACGAACCCGACGCCGATGCGGTCATTGGCGCCGAGGACGCGGTTGTAGGCGGCGGCGGTCAACGACAGGGCGGCCGCACCCGCGGCCGAGGTCTTGAGGAAATCACGACGATTGAACTCAGACATGGAATGGTCCCTCAGGGTAAACGGTGTGTCCTAGGTCGGGAGAGATTTATTTCGATTCTTGCTTCAAGAGCCACTCGTAAAGTTCCTTGGTGGCGTAGGCCTTGTCCCAGCTATTATGACCGACGCCGGCATATTCAGTGTAGATCGGTTTTCCGCCGGCAGTCTCAAGCGCTTTCTTCATGTCGCGCGACCGATCGACCTTGACCGCATTGTCCGCGTCGCCGTGGAAAATCCAGCAAGGGATATTCTTGATCTTCTCGGCTGTCTTGGGATCGCCGCCGCCGCAGATGGGCACAATCGCCGCCCACTTCTCCGGAAAGGTCTCGGCCATGCTCCACGTTCCGAATCCTCCCATGGACAGGCCGGTTAGGTAGACGCGTTTTTTGTCCACCTTGTATTCCTTTTCCGTCTCGTCGAGGATCGCCAGGGCGCGCTTGCCGTCATCGGAATTGGCCTGCCAGGTGCGTTTTTGCGACTGCGGGAAGACAGTGATGAAGGGGAATGTATCAGCCTGCTTCTCGATGGCTTTGCCGAGGCCGACCTCGGCCTGCTTCTTGCCGTCGGTGCCGGTTTCGCCCGCGCCATGAAGGAAAAGGATCAGCGGATAGGCTTTCTTGCCGTCGTATTCCTTGGGGATGAACAAAACGTACTTGGCTTCCTTGCCGTCGGCGTCCTTGTAGACGCGGTCGAGGAAGCCATGCTTGTCGTCGGCTCGCGCCATCGCGGCAAGGCCGAGCCAGGCAACGAAAAACAGCGGCAGCGTTCGCAAGGCGGTCATTTGCTTGCACCTCGCAAGAATTCGGTGGGACGACGATAAGGGGATTGGACGAATCGTCAGGATAACACACGCCGAGGCAGTGTTCCACCAGTTAGCGGAAAAAATGGGTTCGGATGCCCGAATTGGAGGTAAACTCTGCCGCTCGGACGAATTCCGGACTCCCGACCAGCCTGGAATCCGTTTCAATGCCGGCCGGCGCCACTATGCCAACCAACGCACGGGCCCCTCGATCGTTGGCATGGCGCCCTTGCGCTCGTGGTCTTTCACTTGCGCCAAACAACTATCATAGGATGCGGATGGTCGCTCATCGACGTTGGCACGGTGACCCTCGGCGACCATGAACGACAGTTGCGCCAAGGGACCTTCGGCCTCCACGAGAAGGAGGCGTGTTCGGAGCCAAGAAACCGGAGCGCACTAATTTCCGCTGTGGACCGTGTAGACTGGCACCGGTTTACCCGTACCCACGTCGCTTTCCGGGTGGAGCAGCTTTTCGCGCCAGTCGCGGGCGAGCTGGTAGCAAACCCCGCGAACGGAATCGCCCAAGGCGTCGTGAGTCGTGTAAGGCCGCGCGTGCTCGAATTCCTGTTCGATGTGGTTCACCACTTCGCGTAACTGCATCTCCGTGCGGCATCCATTTGGCCATTCAGCTACGACGCTGATGCGCGCGTCGCACGTCACACCCCGCGCATAGTCGCCTGTCAATTCCTTGGGCCGGCTATGTGTGTGCTGAAGCGCGTGGACAAGCTCAGTAGTGCCTTCATACGCACACGCTATTAGACCGATGGCCGCAATCACCCCGACTAGGACGGCACAAAAGGCCGCACCTTCCCAGCCGCCGCCGCCGAAACCCCCCGTTCCACTGCTACTACTGGCGCCCGAGGATGGAGAATTAAGATCGTCGTTGTGAAGCACGATTGGATCTTCGGTATTGATCACCACGCGAAACGATTGCAATTCCATTCGTACTTTGCTCGGTGGGTCGGATAGTTCGAGCATCTGTTTTTCGATTTCGCGCTGAAGGAGTTCGGTGGGCGGCGGTTCGATGTTCTCCAATGGCACGAGAGAAAACACTCCCTCAAACGCGCGATGCTCCCACTCCGGCCTGGTGTCTTGAATGGTCACTTCGCCGGGAACCTGTGCTGGTTTGTCCGGCAAGTCGTTCAGCCAAAATCGTGTCACGATCTCTTGTCTGTTACATCCGCTCACCAAAGTGAGCAGCAGGAGATACACGAAGAATCGGCGCATAAGATCTCTACCCCCAGGCTGAGCAATCAGCCCATATTGCCCGCAGCGACCAAACGTAACGCAAAGCTAGTGATTACTAACCGACGGGCCTTATGCCCCTGCTGATCGGCAAGTGCAAGACCAAAACTGAGTGGAAAGTAAGAGACGGACCATTAACCAAACGCGCTTGGGAGGGTGGCTGCAAATGACGAAAGTGGCAAAAGTGTTACGAGAGGCCCCGAAGTGCGCTTCGTGACAGCGAATGGCGCTCATGTAGCTTTGCCACTTCGCATCGGGAAAGTGGCACTAGTGCGCAGACTGATGGACCGCTAGCCGCTAAGCAACGGCAGTCCTTTTTCGCGCCAGTCGCGGATTCCGCCGTCCATCGAAATGACTCGTGTATAGCCCATCCTTTGCAGATTATCGGCGGCCAGCGCCGACCGAAAGCCGCCGCCGCAATAAAGCACCAGCTCGGTGTTTGGATCGGGAAAGCGCGCTTCAACATCGCGCTCGATAATCCCCTTGCCGAGATGAATGGCGCCTGGGAGATGATCCTTGGCCCATTCATGGTCTTCGCGCACGTCGATGAGGACGAACTTCTCGCCGCGATCTTGCCTGGCTTTGACTTGATCGACGGTGAGTTCCTTGACGCGCGATTTGGCGTCGTGGACGAGTTTTAAGAACTGCGGAGAATGTTGTTGCGCCATGAAAGGTAACCCACGGAAAGCGCGTCATTTGTTTAGCCGCGACGCCAGAGCGTTGGCGTCGAATGGCATTTCCTTCAATTTCTTCGCCTGGTCCTTGCTGAACTTCGCCATCAGGCCTTTGTGGCTCGGATTCGCACCGTGGATTTCCTTTAGCAGCCCCTGGATCTCCTTTTTCTCGCCGAACTGCTGCACCTTCTCCTTCATGATCTTGTACGTCCGCATGTTGCGGTCGACGAAATCCCACGGGTCGGCTTCGCTGCGGTACGGGTGGCAATCAAAACCGATCGTGCCGGGGTACTTATGATCGATCAAGAGCTTGGCGGTGAAGAACGCTTCCTTCAAGTCGTCGCTGCCGAAACTAAGGTCTTGATCAAATCGGAGCGGTTTTTGACCGTTGAGGTGGACGTCCAGCAATTTGCCGGCGTCGAGAGCTTGGGCGAATTCGTGATAGGGGTTGAGACCGGCCATTTTGATGTGGGCAGTCTCGGGGTTGATGCCGCACATCTCCGGGTGATCGAGCGTGGTGATGAAGGCCAGTACGCTGCCTACGGTCGGCAAATAAAGGTCGCCGCGCGGCTCGTTCGGCTTCGGTTCGATGCTGAATTTGATGTCGTAGTTGTTCGCGATAGCGTATTCGCAAAGGAAATTCAATGCTTCGCGGAACCAGCCGCCGGCGTGGACGGGGTCCTTGCTCGCATCCACTTCCACGCCTTCGCGGCCGCCCCAAAAGACGAAGACTTGCGCGCCCAGCTCCGCGCCGATATCGATCGCATT
>Ga0207124_1085_pt1 | contig 13105 bp, 8 predicted proteins | sample Alteio_BWMinHeat_37_FD_153506 | JGI IMG/M metagenome (GOLD analysis project Ga0207124, IMG submission 153506) | Enriched cells from forest soil in Barre Woods Harvard Forest LTER site, Petersham, Massachusetts, United States -... | ecosystem: Environmental > Terrestrial > Soil > Temperate forest >... | reverse complement strand
TGAAACCTCTCATTGCAAAGGAGGTTTCAGAGATTCTAATTCTTTGCAACAAAGAAATAATTCCTGTTACGCCTCGAGGTGCAGGTACGGGATTGAGTGGTGGTGCGCTGCCTGTTTTCGGTGGAGTAATTCTTGCCATGGAGCGATTCAATTCCATTCATAATATTGATGAAAGAAACCTTCAGGCGACTGTCGAGCCGGGTGTTATCAACCAGGTATTTCAGGAGGCTGTTATTGAGAAGGGCTTGTTTTATCCTCCCGATCCTGCGAGCAAGGGTTCTTGTTTTCTTGGTGGCAACCTTGCCGAGAACGCAGGTGGTCCTAAGGCTGTGAAGTATGGCGTTACGAAGGATTATGTCTTGAATCTTGAAGTGGTATTGCCTACCGGAGAGATTATTTGGACGGGTGCAAATGTGCTGAAGAATTCTACCGGATACAATCTCACTCAACTTCTTGTGGGCAGTGAAGGTACTTTGGGAATCATTACCAAGATTGTTTTTCGGCTCATTCCATACCCTTCTCAAACCCTTTTGATGCTGGTTCCTTTTGCATTGGCGGAGAAGGCTTGTGAGGCTGTATCAGCGGTGTTTCGCGCTGGCATCACTCCTTCGGCAATGGAATTTATGGAGCGTGATGCGATAGACTGGGTGCTGAAATTCGTGGAGGTAAATATCGAGATTAAGGATAATATTCAAGCGCATCTTTTGATAGAAGTGGATGGCAACGATGTGGATGTTTTGATGAAAGATTGCGAGAAGATTTCGGAGGTGATGTATAGTTTCGGATGTGATGAAATTCTATTCGCGGAGACCTCTGCACAGAAAGAAAATCTTTGGAAGATGCGTCGCAGAGTGGCGGAAGCCGTGCGTTCTCATGCTGTGTATAAGGAGGAAGATACTGTGGTGCCGAGGGCTGAACTGGCGACATTGTTGAAGGGTGTGAAGGACATCGGGAAGAAGTATGGATTCCGGTCGGTGTGCTATGGTCATGCCGGTGATGGGAACATGCACGTGAATATCATCAAGGAGCAATTATCAGATGAGGAATGGAACACGAAACTTCCTCTTGGCATTCGTGAAATATTTGAATTGTGTGTGAAACTTGGAGGCACTATTTCCGGCGAACATGGCATCGGGTGGGTGCAGAAGGGATACATGGATATTCCATTCAATGAAAAAGAAATTGCTCTGCAGAAAGGTATAAAAGACCTCTTCGACCCGAATCATATTCTTAATCCCGGGAAGATTTTTGTGTAAATAAAATCCTTTCATTCCACCACCATCTTGCCACTTGCCAGTGTACCTTTTTCATCCATAAGTTGATAGAAATAGATACCACTTGGCATCTGGTCTCGGCTGATGGTTATTTGTTTTTTATTCCCGACAGCTATTGTTCTTACTACTTTTCCTTCGATGTTATAGATATTCAGGGTCGCATTTTGTAGAGACGCATTGCAATGCGTCTCTACGATGGTGAGGAGGGTTTTATCATGGAAGGGGTTGGGGGAAAGGGTGATGGAGAGAGTAGGAGAGGCGGGGAGTTCTTGGATGCCAGTTATGCAGGCACTATCTGGAGTATATTGCCAGAAATCAGTTAAATAATCAAGTATTATACTACTATTAGTTTTTCTGCCTAATCCAATATATCCTTTATTGTTAATGGAAAAATATGCTGCTTCATCTCTCCCGCTTCCGCCAACATTTGATTTCTGAATCCAAAAATTTGTAATTGGGTCATAAGCCCAAAAGTCAGAGAATAATAAACCAGAAGGACCTGGAGTACCAATTCCAATATAACCCTTTCCACAAATTGAAAACCCTGATGCATTTGCTCTTGAACTACCTAAAAAATCAGCCTTTTGCGTCCAGCTATTTAATATTGGATCATATTCCCAAAAATCATTTAGAGTATAATTTTTGAAACCTGTCCCTAAATAACCCTTGTTTCCTATTGAAAATCCAACTGCATCAGTTCTTGACATTCCTGGTAAACTATCTTTTTGATTCCAAATATCCGTAGTAGGGTCATATTCCCAAAAATCGTTCATGTTTGAGCCCATATTATTATTCCCAGTTCCTAAATAACCTTTATTCCCAATACAAAGCCCTACACAAAAGATTCTAATTCCTCCACCAAAATTTGCCTTTTGAGTCCAGTTATTTGTTATGGGATTATATTCCCAAAAGTCATTAAACACATGAGATCCATTATCTGATCCACAACCTGCATATCCCTTGTTATTTATTGAAAATGCTACAAGACCATATCTACCTGATCCTGTATAGTTTGCTTTTTGAGTCCAAACATTAGAAACAGTATTATATTCCCAAAAATCATTTAAAGGATTTAAATTTGAATCTAATCCACCTCCAACATATCCATTATTTGCTATTGAAAAGCAAAATGGAATTTGTCTCTTAACACCCGGGAAGCTCGCCTTCTGTGTCCAACTATCAGCATTCACCATTCCCGCCAAGCCGATTAACCCCCCCGTTACCATTAAGATTTTTTTCATTGTATAAAGTATTTAAGCCTTATTAATAAGCGCAAAATTAAGGAAAAGATTGGGAATATGCCAAAGAAAACCGGTTTATCCCTAAACCTATTGAGTTGATGCATCAACCTATCAAGTTGATGCATTAACCTGCCAAGTTGATGCATCAACCTATCCAGTTGATGCATCAACCTGTCGAGTTGATGCATCAATCTATTGGGTTAATGCATCAACCTGTTGAGTTGATGCATAAATCTATTGGGTTGATGCATTAACCTATTGAGTTGATACCTAAACTAAGAATCCCCTTCGATTTGCTTGTCGAAGGGGATTCTTAGTTTTTAAATTCCTGAATTAAGCTATCGGGCGATAACAAATTTGGTTACCGATTTATCTTCGCCCATAGTGGCATTCATGAAATAGGTGCCGGAGGAAATATCAGTGATATTAATATTGAATTGATGAGCACCGGAGGACTGGGTTCCAAGATTCACAGACTTCACCTTTTCTCCTTTAATATTGTAAATATCCATTATCACATTCAAGGACTTTTTCAAGGAATATTGAATGTTTGCATTGTCAGAAGTCGGGTTTGGATAGATACTTATCTGTGGTTTATTATTTGCTGCAATGGTATTTATTCCGGTCAGGGTAGAAGATTTCCATAAACCTCTGCCATGAGTGGCTACATAAATGTCTTCGGCAGGGGCACCATTGGTATATTGTGAAATCTGTTTAATCATAAAAGAAGGAACCCTGGGGAATTGATCCTGATAATTCCAGGTAGCACCGCCATCATCGGAAGCAAAAACTCCTAATTCAGTTCCGACCAGCATCCTTGTAGAATCCCATCGGTCAATCATGGAACTATATACCGGCATCATTGGAATATTATGGGTAATATCTGTCCAGGTGGGGATAGCGTTAAGCGCATTATGAGACTGAATGACATGTTTCAATCCACTACTGTAACTTCCGAAAGTAATAATGACATGATTATTATTCATAGGATCAACAGAAATACTTGTAGGTACTGTGCCGGGCATTCCTGAAAGATTTAATTTTGTGATGGCAGTCCCTGTGGTAAGGTCGTAATTAGGTGCTGTAGTATCTATATTATTATTAACATAATCAAGGTGACTTATCCTGTAAACATAGTTAGTGCCTTCGGTACCGACGAATAAAGTTTTGCCATCATTAGTAATAGCCATGCAGCGGGCAGGGCTTTGGGTAGTAGCGATTTCATACCATTTAGGGGTATTTGAAAAATCAATAGCACCCTTAGTCATCCATACACTTCCGGCAATACCAATAAAAAAGGAAGTATCCAATGGGGTATTAGGATTGACATTTTCCCAAAGTAGATAGGGAGTATTGAAAGAAGAAAAATTTGGTAACATTCCAAGATTGGTAAGACGACTGTCATAAAACATATCGCTGCTCGTGCCTTTATTAGCAGAACGAAAAAGGCTTCCGTATTGAGCTTCGCTAAAAAATGCTAAAGGATTATAATAGGAAATGGCAGTATAGAATCCATCGCCACCGAGAATTGCCTGTGCATCCTGAACGGTATTCCCCAATCCACTTATGTATAAACAATTATTATCCTGCGTGCCTCCGATAATATCGTGAGTCCCTTGTACAGCAGAAGGAGCACAAGAATAAAACTGTGTCACGTTATATTTTCTATTCATCGCAGCAAAAGTCAATCCCTGGTCTTGAGATTCATATAACCCACCATCGGTACCGATAAAAAAATCAGCAGGATTGGAAGGGTCAAAGATAACAGTGTGCATGTCGGGGTGAACGATGGTATTTGACATAAAAAATCCATTCATCTGAGTCCAGTTATTGCCTAATTCCCATTTCCAGGCAGATATTCCGACAAGGAATAATTTGTTTTGGTTATCAGGTGCTACAGCTAACCCAATATCATACCAGCCTTGAGCAGAAGTAGGTTCCTGGAATGGATCCCAACTACCTTGTCCTGGTCCTATAACTGTAGCTGTTTGGAATTTATCTGTAGATCTGTAAACATTATATAAGCCATTACCATTTTGAACACCATAAGTAACAATGGCGTACATGACATTTGGATTAGACGGAGCGATGGCAACTTCAACTCTGGACTTTGAAGGAACAGAAGTAATTTTAGAAAATGTACTATCGTTACCGTTAGGAGAAATGTATAACTGATTATTTACTGCACAAAGAACAGTTCCATCAGAGGCTACTTTTACAGTTTGAGCCTGGCTGTTAATCTGTCCGCCGACCATGTTTAATCTAACTGGGTTTGTCCAGGTCAAGCCACCGTCCTTGGTCATTTGTAAACCTTTATTTGTTGCAGCATAGATTCGGGATGGATTGGTAGGGTCGGCATAAATATTATTAACAATTTCCCAGGTGCCTTGTTGAGCGAGAGTTGTCCATGTGGAAGCTAACCTATTGAAGGTATTACCACCATCGGTAGATTTCCATACCCCTTGTCCATAAAACCCACTGTTACCATCGGCCAAAATAACATCGAAACCGTTACCGGTTCCGTAATAAATATCACCATTGGCAGCTTGGGTAATACAGGACACACAAAGGTTTTGGGCTTCATCATCAATTTTATTCCATGATTGCCCATGGTCAGTTGATCTCCACAATCCACCAGAAACACCACCTGCAAACATTCGCTGATGAGTAGGATCTGTTTTATCAAAGAGAATTGCCCGTGTCCTGCCACCGACATTATCAGGACCTAATTCCTGCCAACCGAAATCGAAAGTACCGGACTGCATTCTGTTAGCTTTATTTCCGGCAGCCATTGCTTCGACTTGTTGTCTGGCGGCTTCCACTTCACTAATGTCAATTTTACCTGTAGCAGGATTTACTCTCATGCTCCATAGATACTTGGCAGCATCATTGAAACTTTCTTTTTGCTCATTCTCGATACGAGTTTGTTTTTGGGAGTTCTTATTATGATTTGATAATAAGTTGGGAGTTACGAAAATGGCACAAGCCAATAAGGCAATAACTCCAATGCCTCCGACAATTTTTTTAGTATTCATATTTATTTTATTTATCAACATTTTTTATTATTATTTTCTGATATTATTTATGGTATATTTCTAATGAAAAATTTTTAGAACAGATGTTTCTCCGCATGATAAGACGACCTCACCAATGGTCCGCTTTCTACATATTTAAAACCTTTCTTCATTCCAATCATCTTTAATTCGGCAAAGGTTTCGGGTGTGATATATTCAAAGATTGGCAAATGATTTCTTGTTGGCTGAAGGTATTGTCCTAATGTGAGGATGTCAACTCCGGCATTCAACAAGTCGTCCATTGATTCAAGGACTTCTTCTTTTAATTCTCCCAAACCCAGCATGATGCCTGACTTGGTTCTTATTCCTGATTCTTTTATTCTTTTTAATACTTCGAGGCTTCTGTCATATTTTGCCTGGATACGAACTTCCTTGGTTAATCTCCTCACAGTTTCGAGATTATGGGATATTATTTCAGGACGTTCATCAATCACTCTTTGAAGATTCAACATATTCCCGGCAAAGTCAGGGATTAATGTTTCCATAGTTGTTTTTGGATTCAATCTTCTTACTTCTCTGATAGTTTCTGCCCATATTATTGATCCTCCATCTTTCAAATCATCTCTGTCCACAGAAGTTATGACACAATGTTTGACATTCATTAATTTGACCGATTCTGCGACCCTTAATGGTTCTTCTAAATCAACTGCCGAAGGTCTTCCTGTAGCAACAGCACAAAACCCGCATGAACGAGTACAAACATTTCCAAGAATCATGAAAGTCGCAGTACCGGCTCCCCAGCATTCACCCATATTCGGACAATTGCCACTTTCACAAATAGTGTGAAGTTTATTTGAACTAACAACATCACGAACCATTGCGTATTCCTTACCAATAGGTAGTTTCACTCTTAGCCAAGATGGTTTTTTTGCTTTTGGAGATATTTCTTCTAATAAAGTTTCTTCCATATTATTTTATTCTCTGTTCCATCTTTTTCCTATCATCAGATTGATATAAAAGCTAAGGAAGAATTTATTATTAGGAGTCTGCATCATTATCGGAATTTCTTTTGGGAAGACATCAAATACAAAACCTGTTTCCAATACATAGAAGTTGTTGTTTTCATTGCACTGCTGGAAACTAAGACCCATTTTATAATAAAGTCCGGGATGAAATTGTAATTCATCTAACCCATAAGTAAAAGACGCTCTGCCTATAATATAATTTGGGTCTTGTGGATTTGCAGGGTCAAACTTCTCGATGTTACTCCCTATATTATCTTGTGAAACAACTTCAATATAAATTGGTTTGGTAATACCCATTGACAAACCGCCACCATAGTTATAACGAATTTGCAATCCCCTTTTCTCTTCTCTGTCATACATAATTTTTTCACGACCATAGCCGGCACGAAGAAAAAAGGCATTATTAAGTTTGCCATAGATGTATGATTTTGCATCAGGGATAGCTGGATTTGTTGTAGTTACTTCTTTAGGATGAAACTCGGTAACGAAATCAAAATCCCAGAACCGTTTAGTGTTCACAGTAATGCTTTTGCCACGCCTGTAATTGAATCCCCAGCCTTGTGTATGAAGAATAAAACCAAATTCCCCCTCATTTTTAATGAGCACAGGAGGGTCTTCTTTATACAATTGCTGTGCAATCATATCGCAGAACAACAGGTTCAAAAATACACCGAGAACTATCACTTTTTTCATTGCGACAAAATTACAATTTTTTTTATTAATCAACAAAGGGATTTACAATTTAAGATTTCTGACTTACATTTTACTTTTAAGAATGCAAAGTTACGACTTAATTGAACAATCTCCAAACCAAAGTATGCCCGAAAATTACAAATCTGAAATCCCATGAATCTGAACCATTTATTCTCATTTTACTGTATGATTTATGATTTTGAAATCGTAAATCCAAAATCGTAAACCCTAAATCCTCTATCTTTGCAGCCTATAACAAATAATTTTATGAGTAAATTAAAAGTCGGGATCGTCAGGGAAGGAAAAGTTCCGCATGATAAAAGAGTCCCTTTTACGCCTGCACAATGCAAACTTATTTCAGAGCAATTCCCGAATGTGGAGTTAGTTATTCAGCCCTGTGAATACCGTTGTTTTTCGGATAATGAATATCGAATAGCAGGCATCCAATTAAACGAAGACATGAGCGATTGCGATATGCTGATGGGCATCAAAGAGGTTATGGTCAATGATTTGATTCCAAATAAGAAATATATTTTCTTCTCTCATACCATCAAACATCAGCCTCATAACAGAAGGATGCTGCAGTCCATTATTGAGAAGAAAATTTCGTTGATAGACTATGAATGTCTCACTGATGAAGAGCATAACCGTGTCATCGGGTTCGGGCGGTTTGCGGGCATTATCGGCGCATACAACGGTATTGCTGCTTATGGAAAACGCTATAATTTATTTGACCTTCGCCAGGCTTATCAGTTCAGTAGCATGACGGAATTGGTAACCGAATTGGAGAAGGTCAGGCTCCCGAATATCAAGTTGATTATCACAGGTGGCGGAAGGGTGGCAAATGGTGCTATCGAGACCATGGGCATTCTCAAAATTCGGAAGGTTACTCCCTACGAATTCCTGAATTATTCCTTCCGCGAGCCTGTCTATGTCAATCTTCATTCGATAGATTATTACAAACCGAAGGACAGCGGACCCTGGGTGTACGGGCAATTCTATGAGCATCCCGAAGATTTCGATTGCACTTTCATTCGTTATGCCCCGGTCTGCGATATGCTTATCCATTGCGCCTTTTGGGACCCCAGGGCTGCCCCGTTATTCACCAAAGAGGAGATGAAATCGCCGGCATTTAACATCAGTATTATTGCCGACGTTACCTGCGACATGAATGGCAGCATTCCTTCCACCACGCAATCTTCCACTATTGAAGACCCTTATTATGGCTACGACCCCATCTCCGAAACCATTGATGGAGCCTTCGCCAGGAATACCATTACCGTGATGGCGGTTGATAATCTCCCCTGCGAACTTCCCCGCGAAGCCTCCGAAGACTTCGGCAAGAACCTTATCGAGCGGGTGCTTCCTGCCTTATTCCAAAATGATGAAAAGGGTCTGATAGAGCGGGCTACCATTACCCGTGACGGCATGCTTACGAAGCGGTTTTCTTTCCTGGAAGATTACATTCATCATTAAATATACCACTGTCATTTTTAATCCCACCATTCAAAATTCGGTGTATGAGCTTTGGAATCTTCAAAACAGGACTTCATTTTCATCAATCAGGACTTCAGTTTTCTCAAACAGGACTTCAGTTTTCTCAAACAGGACTTCGGTTTTCCAAAACAGGACTTCAGTTTTCCAAAACAGGACTTCAGTTTTCCAAAACAGGACTTCAGTTTTCCAACACAGCACTTCGGTTTTCCGGAAAAGGACTTCGGTTTTTCCCAATATTAAATAACGTATCTTTGCCGAGCCGGTGAAAAGTAAACCAGTATAGAATTGAAATAATAATTAAAAAATAAGAATATGCATTGTCACCAATTTGCAGATGTAGATGCCTTGCCGCATGAGACGAATGAAGAAAAAGTTCAGCAACTCCGTAAAGGAATGGAGATGCACCCCGAAGCTAAGCCGTATTTCCTTCGACAGCTTTCCTGGCATTATGAAGAAGTCAGGAGACATGATTTAGCCATTGCTTGTCATTATGAAAGGGTTGGATGCTATGAAGGAAAAGATGTCTTGGAACAAGATGACATGCATCATCTCGGGGAAGCATATCATGCTATTTCACTTGAATACAAGAAGAAAGGGGATCGGGAACGAGAGTTGTATTATTTGCTTAAAAACCTTGAATCAGCAGAGGATAAGCAACAGGTATTGGCTACAATAGCAAGGTATTATATCGAAGGTAAGGAGTGGGAAAATGCAGAAGAATATTATAAACTGATTCTGGAAGCTCCTGCAAAATATGGTCCTCATTATAATAATGGTCACTTTGATGAGGCTTACTATTATAGTTCGCTTGCTGATATGCAAGTGAAGAAAAAAGATTATAAAAAGGCGATTGCCTATCATGAAAAGTGTCTGGAATTAAATGATGCCAGAAACAATACGCACGGACATGTTTATTGGAGCATCGCTACTGTTTATGGTCACTTCGATAAAGTAAAACAACTGGAATATTGGCACAAAGCAATCGCAGCTTATGAAGCGAGTGCCAAAGAAGCTGAAGAAGGCGAACAAGATATAATAGGTAATGGATATAATCAAACTTCAATGCGACTATCTGGCTACTATTCCTGCCTGAAAGATCTCTATGGCAATGTCGGGAATCAGAAAAAAGTTAATCATTTCATAAAAAAGACTGGCGAACTACTTAAAAAACAAGCCGAAGATCCATCCGGAAACAGTAAAGAATACCATGAAGAAGTTTTAGCTGACAATCTTGTTGAGCAAGGGAAATTTAAAGAGGCATTGAAGATATATGAGAAACTATTGAAGGAAGAACAATGTGAAGAGAATTACCCCTCTCACTATAATAAAATAGCCAAAGCCTATCAGGCAAAAGGCGATACCAAGAATGCTGTAAAATATTATCTTAAAATGGTAGAAGCCGATCAATATGACGGCGAGCCTATCCTCGAACTTGCCATTATTTACTTTGTAGATAAGAAACTTGACCTCGCCCGCCCATATTTAGAGCGGTATATAGAGCTTTGTCCTGATGAAAATGCCCGCGCCTATTCCTCCCTCGCATTATGCCTGAATGAAAAAGAAGAGACACAGTTATATATCAGCTATTTTAAGAAAGCTATCGAAGTAAATGATGGCGAAGATGAAGAACTTGATGCAGTAATCTATTGCGGCATCGGTAAAACTTATTGGAGAGTATTAAAGGATGCAGATAATGCCATAGATTGTTTCAGAAAGATGATGAATTGCAACCCTTCTGATGCATTGAAAGGAGATGCAGCAATGAATGTTATGCTAATGTCCTTCGATCCTTATGCCAGCAACCTCGCTATGGAATTTATGAGTGAAACTACTCCCAAGCCGGTAGCCCTTGATTACCGTCCAAAGCTAACTCTCGATGAGATAAAAGCCCTGCCGTATTATTACAAAAACCTTCCCGAAGAAACTCTTGCTTCTGCCACCTTTCACAGGAACCTTCAGAAAGAATTCAGAGAAGATTTAATGAATAATCCTATCTATAAAGAATACTTTTCTAAGTACGATCCCTTTACTGTTGAAGACTTCTGTTATGGCTATGCAAAACACAAATTGCATCTCGTAACAATGGGAAAATATTATGCCCAGGACACCAATGAAACAAGCTCCGAGTACCTCGAAAGGGTTGATGCCGAAGAGGTCTTTGAGATGATTCTCCAAAAGAAACTCTTCAACATGCAAATCCTCTGGCGTGCCGGCAATATCACCATTCCCGAAATAGAAATAGGTTATGATTTTGAACTCTGGAGCGAGAAGATTTGGGATTGCCCATTCCTCGAACAAGTTACCTCTGCCGAAGTCAAGTTGATGCAACAATTCTTATTAGATGACAACTACTCCGACAGCACTCCCTGGTTCCTGCACGGATGGCAGAGCTATAAAGAATTAATGCAAGTCAATGAAGAAGGCGACCGTGAGTTATTGCCCGAATGGTACCAGTTCTATGATGGACGCATGGGCACCGGCGCTATGCTGTCCCTCCCCGATGTTCGTGGCGAGAAGGAAGCTTTTTATACCGAAGTCTATTGGGAATGGAAACGCCAGCAGCCACGTGATGCACCACCTCCGCCTTCCACAGAGCCACCTTTTCTTCAAACATTACATGCCGCCGAATGGACCTATATTGAATTCATCAAGATGTTTGAAAACGACTACATCAACCAAATTCAACAAGGCATGGTAGATGAAAAGAAACACCCCGACGAAGACTTCGACATCAGCGATATATGGGAAGCCATCAATGCAATCAGAGATTCACCGACACCCGTATATTTCGACAGCAACCTCCCCTGGAATGAAGCCATTCTCAAAGCCGCACACAAGATGAAAAACACCCGCATAGCCGAACGCCTCGATGGTGTCTATGAAGACTATCTTATCAAGCGCGAATTGCTTGGAGTTCTGAATGATCCAGGTCCCAAGAGAGGTCGCCAGCCCCACAGTCCATACAAAGACAAGAACCGTGAAGATGTCCTCGAAAGAATCCTCAAAGGACGCGAATTAAACAAAGAACCTCGCGATCTGAACTTCTAAAAGGCAGGATTCCATAATACCAAAAGAGGGCAGAAGAATTTGATATTCATCTGCCCTCTTCGCATTATTATTGTTTCTATTTTATTTCACGATCGTACGCCATCTGTGAACTAATAATTGTTTTTAATAATAAAACCTAACCGACAACCCGGTAGTGGTATAGGTATAAGAAATATTCTCGGGATTATTCGAACCATTAATATTACTAATATTATTCCTTGTGGTTGCCGAACTTATCATCAATCCAAAATTTGCACCGAAGCTGAAGTGCCTGTTCACATAATATTCTGCACCTATAATGGGACCATATTCAATGACAGAACCTGTAATATTTGAAGGTGAAATTATGCCGTTGCCACTTGATTCATCCTTAAACGAGGCGGCAGATAAACGACCTCCAAAGGAAAAATTTACATTCCCTTTTTGGAACATTCCATATAATGATAATCCATATTTTAATGCTGACACTGTTTGGTTACTGGCAGAATCTTTAATCGTATAATACCCTAATTCAGGCTCTATCCTGAAATTATTTGAGGTATTAATGCTTATTAAAAAACTATTCCCTGAAGGGTACAATGAATACCCATAAAAATATGGAAAGCCAAGGAAATTAAACTGTTCCATCTGCACACCAAATCCCAATGGACGTAGTATTAATGAATCATTTTTTCCTTGTCCAATCACAATTTGAAGAGACATTAAGCAAGAAAAGGTTAATATCAAGACAATCTTTTTCATCTTTATATTTTATTAAGCCCGAAACCGAAAGATTCCCGTCAGCGGTACAAATTTATAAAAAATTTCCTCAACTCTCCAACCCTCCCAAAATATCCTCCTATATAAAAGGAGTAGTAAATTCTCTTATTCCCGGTAAATTCCCCCTAAAACACCCATTCTCAAGGGGAAAAATGTTCACCGGAGCAATTAATCTCATACCCGTTGCTAAGGTCATCATACCCGTTGCTAAGGTCATGACCACCGTTGCAAAGGTCATGATCACCGTTGCTATGGTATCATCCCCGTTGCTAAGGGCATGATCACCGTTGCTAAGGGCATGACCACCGTTGCTAAGGTCATGATCACCGTTGGAAAGGTCACGATCACCGTTGCTAAGGTCAAGATCACCGTTGGAAAGGGGGTGACTACCGTTGCTAAGGGTACTTGAAATGGATCATTTGTCAGATTTTTAATAATTAATAGCTTAAAGGTCTTGTTGGGAATGCAAAAAATAAATTGAGATTTATTTTTGAAGAAGTGAATGAAATAGGGAATCAGGGGAAAAACGAAGTTTAAAACTAAGACACTTAGTT
>Ga0207124_1084_pt1 | contig 13127 bp, 8 predicted proteins | sample Alteio_BWMinHeat_37_FD_153506 | JGI IMG/M metagenome (GOLD analysis project Ga0207124, IMG submission 153506) | Enriched cells from forest soil in Barre Woods Harvard Forest LTER site, Petersham, Massachusetts, United States -... | ecosystem: Environmental > Terrestrial > Soil > Temperate forest >... | reverse complement strand
ATTCCAGCCTAATGTACCACCGCCGGCACAGGTATTTGAACCATAAGCAGGCAGGTAAGCAGTGCCGCCATTGTTGGCTCCGGAGTATGGAATGTCCACATATCCGCCGCTTGCGCCTTCATTAGGTACGCCGCCATCTCCTGCGATTCTCCAGAAAGCAGGAGTGGACCAGTTGCCCACTTGAGGCAAGCTGTCGAAGTTTTGGGAATAAGTTACTCCCGGTGCAATGGAATATTGCCCGAAGGAAATTTGAGACATCATCATGAATAATAATGCCATGATAAATGTGCCTGCCAGTAACATGCTTTTAAACATATTTGAGGTACTTGGTTTGCCCTGCCCGGAAGTAGAATTGCTACCCGCATCAGGTTGGTTCGTTTTGGTAATGTTGCTTTTCATTTTTAATCTGTTTATATTAATTATTATTAATTTTTTATGCGCCGCAAAGAACGCCTCCCGTTTTTACCCAAAGAATAAGAGAATATTATTTAAAGGTAAATGGTTTTGGGTTGATTGTTTAAGAAATATTGCAAGTATGATTATGCTTTATAAACACATTGAAATATTTCTTCGGAGAAAAAACACTCTCCCCAAGACTAAAAACAGATTAGCCATGTATATCAACGATTTATCCTCTGCTAAATTGGTTTTAGCAGAGGATAAATTGATTTTATTCGTAAGGAAAGGGCTTTTAGTTGTGAGGACAAAGGTTTTAGTCAAGGGGAAAAATCTTTTAGTTGAGAATAAAATCATTTTATTCCTAACTAAACCATTTTTAGTCTTGAATAGAGTGTTTTTTCTCGGAACAAAGGTCTTAACATTACAAATGCTTCAAGCATTTGCAGTGATGAATATTCCAACTCCTGATTTTGACCATAAGACCCGATAGGTGATCCTGTCCACTATCCTTTCAGGTTTTTCTCCTGAAAGGTCTTGATAATTGGAAATATCCTTTTCATTCCACCTTAATTTATTTCGATAACAAATTCAAAAAACTTTCAGGAGAAAAGCCTGAAAGGATCGTGGACAACTGTGTTAATCCGAGAAATCTGTGGTATCTCCAATCTCTGTGTATCTCCCTTTTTTCTCTTGTTCCCCTCTGTGAAATTTTTCCCTGTTGTTTAAAAATCAGTGAATCTAAGACCTAAAAAAAATCATATCTTTTCATAAACAATGAGCCTAATCAGCGTTCCTATTCTTCCCGTGAAATTTTCCCCTGTTCTTTAAAAATCAGTGAATATGTGGCTAAGAAAAATCATACCTAATCATAAACAATATAGATAATCTGCCTTCCTATTCCCCCATTCAGCATTCCATTTTCTACTATTCCAAAGTTCCCCTCTCCCATTTTTCACAAAAATCAAAACCCAAAAAATCACCTTCAAGATACGCTTATAAATATCACTATAACAACCATTTATCTCCCGCCAGTACACCAAAAAAAAAAGTGTCATCGATCGCATAGAACGAACTCGCAAGCCCATATAATCACATCGCATCCATTTCTAACGACCTCGCAACCCCATAAACTACCTCACATGTCCGTCAAACCATCTAATAACTTCAAGAAAACCCTCCTTTAAGTTTTTAAAAACAATTCAACTAAAAATTAGACCTCATTAAAAACAGATTAACAAACCTCACACATCAACTTCAAAGCCTCCTCGACAGTCTTAACCGGTAGCTTACAAGTGTTATTAACACAGACATAAATAAAAGTTTCATCTCCAATAAAACGCCCATCCAATAAAGGCATTGAGCTATTTGTAAGGGACCCTGCGAGTATTTTATTAGGGATGTAGTGCTTGTTTAATTCTATTTTAAGGGCATGAGCATCCTTACCAACAATTACAACTTCATAGGATGGCTCTATCATATTAGTCATCAGGATTCCCCAGTTAGAATAACCGCTTGGATAGCCCTTCATATCTTTCTTGACATTGTTCAGCATTTGCTTTGCCAGGTCTTTATATTCTTTGTTTTCAAAGTAAATACCAAGGAGGAATAATCCTTTGGCAAGACTGGAATTAGAAGCAGGAATCACATTGTCATGTATCTCCATCTTCCTTGCTATCAGTGGCTTATCAATATCAGATGTAAAGAAAAACATTCCACTTTCTTTATCATAGAAATGTTGAATAACATAGTCTGTAAGTTCCTTCGCTTTCATTAAATAACTTTCATCAAAAGTGTTTTGATACAGAGCAATAAAGGCTTCAATCATAAAAGAATAATCTTCAAGATAACCATTGATAGTGGCTTTGCCATTTTTATAACTATGATTTAGACTTCCATCATTATTTCTGATAATATTCCAAATAAAGTCAGCGGATTTAATAGCAGCATCAAGATATTCCTGGTTACCGAAAGCTTTATAAGCATCAGCAAAACCCTTTATCATCAAGGCATTCCACGATGTCAATTGTTTATCATCTAAGCCCGGAGGAATTCTTTTTATTCTTTCTTTTAATAGGCTTTCTTTACAATAAAGTATCTCGTTTTGCAATTCCTCTAACGAAAGATTATACCGTTTTGCAATGGTTTCATCGTCTTCATTTCTTAGTAGGATATTGTTTTCATGCTCCCACAAACCTTCTTTACCTATTCGATAGTAATCACAGAACAAAGCTGATTTAGCTTTTAAAAGTTCTTCTATTTCCTGTTTATTCCATACATAATATTTCCCTTCCACACCTTCAGAGTCTGCATCCTGCGCGGAATAGAACATCCCTTCATCGGAAGTCATCTCTCTTTTTATCCATGCTAATGTATCTTCAACAACCTGTTTGTAAAGTGGATTCTTAGTCAGTGTATTAGCTTCAGAATAAACCGTTATTAACTGCGCATTATCATAAAGCATCTTTTCAAAATGAGGAACCTTCCAGGTTCTATCCGTAGAATAACGGGCAAAGCCTCCACCAAGTTGATCATAGATACCACCATAAGCCATCTTATCCAAAGTCAAAGTAATTTGTTTTAATATCTTTTCATCTTTACTTAAGTGATTATAGTGTAATAGAAACTCATAGTTATTAGGCAATGGAAACTTAGGAACCCTTGAAGGACCGCCTTCCACAGTATCAAATGAACTCTTGAATACATCTACCATTTCCTTAAGATGATTCAAAGAAAACTCGTCAAATTCATTGTTTAATTTAACTAATTCAGAATTCTTTACAGCCCCTGTAAGTTGTTCTGCATAGTCAAGAAATTGCTTCGGTTCCTTGTGATAAATATCATTCAATTGGTATAAGACATTGTTCCATCTTTCATTAGGAAAGTAAGTACCTCCATACACAGGACGCCCGTCTGGCAAGGTAAAGCAGTTAAGAGGCCATCCTCCCTGACCAGCCATCAACTGAACAGCATTCATATAAACCTGATCAATGTCAGGTCGCTCCTCACGGTCAACTTTTATACAAACAAAATGCTCATTCATAAACATAGCGGTATCAATATCTTCAAATGATTCATGCTCCATCACATGACACCAGTGACATGCAGAATATCCGATGCTGACCAACACTAATTTATTCTCCTTTACAGCCTTCTCAAAGGCAGCATCACCCCAAGGATACCAATCAACAGGGTTGTGTGCATGCTGCAATAAATAAGGACTGCTTTCATGAATTAATTGGTTGGTAAATTGATGAGTTGTTGAGTCGTTTTCCATGAATATTACTTAGATGGAATGAACAGCGTCAGCAATGGATTTAATAAGATTCTTATTCTTCTCAATTGAGTTGCCAACAACAATAATATCGGCACCTGCCTTACAATTCTCAATAGCTTTCTCTGGAGAATGAATGCCTCCACCCACAATCAATGGGATAGAAATATTCTTTCTCACAGCCTCAATCATCGAAGGAGAAATCGGATTGATGCCACCACTTCCGGCATCCATATATATTATCTTTAGACCCAGCATCTCACCTGCAATGGCGGTACATAGAGCAATATCATCTTTATCGTGAGGGATAGGGGTGGTGTTACTCATATAAGAAACCGCAGTAGGTTTGCCACTTTCTATAAGCATATAACCGGTCGGAATAACTTCCATATCAGTAGCTTTAATCATCGGAGCTGCGATGACTTGTCTGCCAATTAACATCTCAGCATTACGCCCGGATATCAAGGACAGAAAGAGTATAGCATCGGCTCTGGCATTGACTTGCAGAACATTCCCAGGGAAAAGAATTACAGGAATGTCACTCTCTTCTTTTAATAAACGAATACACGAATCAAGGTTATCATTCGTCAATAAACTTCCTCCTACAAAGAAGAAATCAACCTTGCTTTCCATAGAACTTTTAATGATCTCATGAAGCCCTGAAGTATCAATCTTATCAGGGTCTATCAACAATGCAAAATGCTTCTTGCCATTGGAAGTTCTTTCCAGAATGTTGTTATAAATATTAGTTTTCATTGATGCAAAATAAGGAAAAAGAAATCAATCTTCCACAGCATAGACCAGAATAAGGTTATCTATCTTCTCATAATACACTGTGAATTTCTTTTTGTATTCATCTTTAATAATATCTGCACTGATACTTCCTTTTGTGGTATAATCGAAGGGGTGTACATGGAGATTTTCTTTGAAGATGAGTCCGCCTTTCTCGTATATCTTAAAGAGAACTTCTTTGGTGGACCAGATGATGTAGAGTTGTTCGAGGTAATGATTTGGATGGATGAATTCCTTTTCATCGGTGCGCAAGAACTTGTTTTCGATGCGGAATATTCTTGGGTCGAGGACTTCTATATCTATGCCTGTCTTCCTGTCTTTACTCAAGATTAATGCGATGAATTCCCCGCTATGTGACACAGATATTTCCCAGGGACAATCTTTGATAAATGGCTTCCCATGATCGGTGTATGCTATGATATAAGGTTTGGAATCATTCGTCAATTCTTGTAAAAGATACCTCGCGGCAAAGAGTTGTTGCTTACGGATATGACTTTTATGTTCGGTATTCAGAATGTCTTCTATGCTTTTATTATCTTTTATCAGCAAGGAATAATCTTGATGTTCATCCATTCTGAGAATGGCTATGGAGAGTGGATTCCCGTCCAATATGTTTATTGTTTTAATGGTATTCATTATTTGGCTGCAAAAAAACGAATAATTCGGGGGATTACCTCCACAAGGAAGACCTTCAAGCGTTTTAATACTAAGCAGGTCTTTATTCTTTATACAATTCATCATCCTTTTATTGCAGCACCGCCAGAGCGGAATGCTATCATAATAGGATGAAAATAAATTTCCGCATCAGATATGATAACTTTATAATTCATCAAAGCCGTATTCATATTAATGACTAAGGTTATTGCATTAACAGGTAAAGTAATGAAGCTTTGGAATAATATAACAAAAGCTGTTGAATAAAATGAAGCAATAAGGGAAAATGTTTCAAGGTTAATTGCTTGCGTGGTTACGCAACGGCAATGTGTAGCTTCGCAACGACAATGTGTAGCTTCGCAACGACAATGTGTAGCTTCGCAACGACAATGTGTAGCTTCGCAACGACAATGTGAAGCCTCGCAACGACAATGTGAAGCTTCGCAACGACAATGTGTAGCTACGCAATGATCTATGATGATGTGTTTTATTAATTTCAGGTAATGAATAAACAACAAGAAGATGTGTATATTTGCGGTTGTTATAATAATTATGATTAATAGCAATAGTACGATGTATAAAATTAAAATAGTTATCCTGATGCTCACGCTCTTTGCAGCTAACTTTCTTCATGCGCAGGGAGATTGGCTCAAGATGATGGAAGACCCGAACGTGAACTTCTATGATGTGCAAAAAGCCTTCTACAAAGAGCATCCGGAGCCTCAAAACATGTATCAAAAGAATGAAGATGAAAACGAATACCGATTGTTCAAACGAATAGAATATCTATTGCTTCCGCGTGTGTATCCTACCGGCAAACTTCCTGACCCGACCTTGGCATGGAAGGAAATAAAAAACTACAGAAAGACGCATCCCGCTATTCAAAATCAGCAAAAGCATATTACTTCCAACACCTGGCTGCCGATAGGTCCGACTTCTTTGACATCGGGTTCCTGGAGTCCCGGCATTGGTCGGATAAATGTTGTCTGTGTGGATCCTCTTGACAGCAATAAGATATATGCAGGTGCTCCGAGTGGCGGGCTTTGGAAGTCTTCTGACGGAGGCTTGACATGGATTACCACCACCGATAATGAACCTGTACTTGGAGTCTCAGGTATCGCTATTGATCCCTCGAATACCAACACTATTTATATCTCCACCGGCGATAATGATGCGTGGGATACTTATTCGATAGGTATTCTTAAATCCACCGATGGCGGGGCTACCTGGAATACTACGGGCTTCAGTTATGTCGTCTATCAGGGTGCCAGGATATATAGTCTTGTGATTGATCCTGTCAATACCAACACCTTATTATTAGGCACTAATGATGGTGTCTATAAATCTACTGACGGTGCACAAACCTGGACGCATGTTGCCACCCTCGGCAATGTGAGAGACATACAATTCAAACCCGGAGATCATAATACTGTCTATGCCTGTGGCTTGGATTTTCTGCAATCTACCGATAATGGAAATACGTTTACTACTATCACTACAGGACTTCCTGCCGACACGGTTATTAACAGGATGAAGATAGCTGTAACCCCCGCCAATCCTAATGCGGTGTATGTTATTTGTGGCAATCCCAACGGCAATAGTTATTATGGATTGTATTACTCTAATAATTCCGGTATAAGTTTTACCACACGTTCCACAACTCCTAATATTATCGGTTATGCCTTTGATGGTTCGAGCCACGATGGTCAGGTGTGGTACACCTTGGCTATTGCAGTTTCTTCTACTAATGAAAACGAAGTCTATGCCGGAGGTGTAAACATCTGGAAGTCCCTTGATGGCGGTGTTACATGGGCATTGAATGCCTTCTGGGAAGTGCCTCCTTTCAATCCATCTACTGCTGCTTATGTTCATGCCGACATACATACATTGGCATACTACAATCATACTTTATTTACCGGTTGTGATGGAGGAATATGGAAGACAATTGATCATGGAAACACTTGGAATAACTTAACGAATGGTATTGAGAATACGGAGTTCTACAGGCTTGCAGGTACTGATTATAATCCATCAATCATTTATGGCGGAGCACAGGATAATGGTATCATTAAGTACAATGGAAGCAATTGGGCACAGGTGCAAGGTGCTGATGGTATGGTATGCAGAATTGATTACTCCAACTATAATAATGTTTATGTAAGCTTCCAGGGAGGAGCATTGCAGAAGTCCGGTGATGGCGGTCAAACCTTTGGTCCGATGACGAATACTATTACTGAATCGGGAGCATGGATTACACCTATGGAAATTGATCCTGTCCATCCTAATATTCTTTATGCTGCATTTCGTCATGTGTGGAAGTCTGTTGATGGCGGCATAACATGGGATTCACTACCAGGCTTTGGAAATAGCTATCTACTCACTGAATTAGCCATCTCTAAGAGCAATCCGAATTACATCTATGCAGGAAACAACAATCATATTTTCAGAACTACCGATGGAGGCAATACATGGATGGAAGTATCTAATAATTTGCCGGTAGATAGTGTCGCTATCAGCCGAGTTGCCATTGATGCCTATAATCCTGATCTTGTGTATGTTACATTCGCTAGCATTCATGTTGGCAAGAAGGTCTATACTACTACTACAGGTGGTGTAGGTGCTAATGCCTGGGCTAATATTTCAGGTACATTGCCTAACCTTCCTATAGATTGTATCATTAAGCAAATCGGCGGTAACCATACCTTATTTATTGGTGGCGAAGCAGGAGTATATTATATGGATTCGCTCATGAATGATTGGAGTGTATTTGGAACAGGGATGCCTAATGTCAAGGTTTATGATTTGAATATCAATTATACTTCCAATAAACTCACTGCAGCGACTTATGGCAGAGGAATGTGGCAATGTCCTTTATCAGCAACCAGTACAATGAATCCCAAGGCATATTTTTATGCAGTTAAAGACTCCATTTGTCCCGGTCAAACGATTCATTTCTTTAATCAATCAATTCATACAAACGGCACCTGGAACTGGAGTTTCATCGGCGGTAATCCTTCCTCTTCAACTTCTCAAAACCCTGTCATTACATATCCTAATACAGGAACATATCCTGTTTCATTATGGGTTACTAATGGCACTACTAATGATACCATGATTAAAAATAATTTCATTAATGTCATTAATCCTTCTGCTTCTACTTTGCCCGTCATTGAAGGCTTTGAGGATACCATTCAGTTTCTTCCGAGTAACTGGACTTTGATTAATCCTACCAACAATTTTAATTGGAGTCCGAGTCATTACGGTGCTTATGGAACCAGTCCTCATTCTGCTTATTTCAGTAATTGGAATTACTACTTTTCCGGTGTTGCAATGGAAACGCCAGCACTTGATATTCCTGCCACAGGTATCACAAGACTGACCTTCGATGTGGCATATTGCAGACAACTACCAAGTCTTTCAGATACTTTGATCATCAGTGCTACCAATGATTGTGGTAATACATTCACCAACCTTTATTACAAAGGAGGAAGTAATCTTGCCACAGCTCCCGATAACTTAAATGAGTTCTTTCCTGCCGATACACAATGGCGTTCCGAGACAGTTAACCTCAATGCACTTGCAGGTATGTCAGGAGCGCAAATTCAATTCATCAACAAGAGCGGATGGGGCAATGATTTATACATAGACAACGTCAATATTTCATGGACCACTGGCATCAATGATAAGACATTTATGGAATCAATAAGAATTTTTCCTAATCCGGTTGATGATGAATTAACGATTGATTGGAATGGCATGAATCATTCTCCTGTTAGTATTACAATATACAACTCTATGGGTGAAGAAATCCTCTCTAAACTCTACCCCTCTGATTCATCTATGATAGCCAAAATAAATGTTAGAGAATTCGCTCAAGGTCTCTATTTTATAAAGGTTTCTAATGGAGTAAATGTTGTTACAAGGAAGGTGGCAAAGTAATATTGAGATTTACTTATGAGCTTTTTTACTTCCGATAGCAGCAAGTTTTAAGATCATTTCCTCATCAATATTAATGAAACGAAGAACTTGATTTGCTCCAACATTAGCTTTATAATATTCTGCAAGATATTCTCTGCTTACTTTCAACCTTCTTTCATAATCTCCGTGTTTGGTAATATGTTTAAGGAATTTTATTAAGAGATAAACATTTCTGTTTTCAGGATCATCCATATCAATTTGTCTTTCTAAACTTGCCATAGCTTTTTTACATTTATCTTCTTTTCCTGTCAATGAATAAATCAAACATAAAAACACCTGGCATTCCAGACAGCCTTGAAGATATTGGCGATGAGGAAGACTACCTTTTATATCCTTAATTGCCTCCTCTACCCCATCATAATCTTCCTCAAAAAAACTAACATAAGCCTTAAATATACTATATCTCACTCGGTGAAAAACCTCTATGTCATCTATCTCAAAATCTTCTTCTAAAAGGTCATTCAAATCTTTCAAGTCATCAAGATTTTTATCCAAATAATACTTCTCTAACTTAGCTCTCAATAACATGATAATATAAAAGGTATAGGAATGCTTCCCTATAACATCTGGCAAACGTTCTTTCAGGGATTTATAATAAACATTCCCACGAGCTATGCTTCCAATGGAGTAATAATATTGAACAAACATAAAATCTATCAATGGTCTTCTATGCTGATAAAAAGCATCCAGATGATATTTATCAAAGATAGATTCGATTTCTTTCAGGATACCTTCTATCTCCATTTCCTTAGCTTTCAATTCTTCTATATTTGTAATGAATATACATTGAAAATAGATGCTAATAATATTATTCAAAACAAATAACCTGTGAGAGGAAAACATCTCCGTGATGTTATACATTTCCCTTCTTATTCTAAGAATCTTTTCAAAGTCTTCTTTCTCTCTGGTTAGTCTGTAATTACCTACTTCTCTGATAAATTTCAACAATAAGTCTTCCGCTTTTTCCATTGCCAGTGAATAGGCAACATGTTTATTATAAAGCAAATCGTATTTATCATATTCTTCGGGTTCATAGATATAGTGTCGCGCTAATGCCTTATAGACCACAATCAATTCATTCGATAAATCGTACTCCAATAATTCCTTTTCTAAATCCTTCAGAAATTTTATGGTAAGAGTTTTGTCTTCATGAAAAATAGAAACACTTACGTTGGCCACTTTTTCTTTAATGGTATTAATCGGTTTATGAGAAAGCACCACTGCCACCTTATCCAGAAGCCTTGATTTCAGGGTGTAGTAAGCGTTTTGATTGATGTCAAGTCGCTGAAATAATATTTCCTCATCAAAAGTTTCTTTACGGATATATTCCAACACAAGGAAAGGTTTATTCCTCTTGTTTCCGACGACCTCTTCCAGTAGATGCTCATACTCTTTGTCGCTTAATTTTTTTACTATTTTACTTAGATTTTCCATCTTGTTTTGTATTTGAAAATTTCAACTATTTTTGCGGATGTAAAATTAAATAAAATTGTATTCACTTTTACAAACTTTTTTTACTTGGCTGATTTGAGGTGTAGTGATAGTGATTTATGTTAAAAGAATATGGAAATGATTGGGAATCTTTAGTAGAAAGAACTGATTGTAAATCCTGCATGGTGTCGTTGGTTTTATCGTCATACCCTGCACGTCGGATCGGTGATTCACAACATGAATGACTGGGCTGTTGAAATTATTCCATGCACAGATTTAAGTGGAACAGTAATTATTTGGCAGCAAATTCTTCGATGGCAGTCATACACCCTAAATGTGTTTTATTATTCCCTTACTCTCCTTTTATTTAATATTGCACCCACAAAAAAATAATTAAAATAGTATCTATGAAAAATCCCCTGACCTCCCTTGCAATCCTTTTTATCTTTATCGGAACTTCCAATGCTCAAACCAAAATGCTGACTATGGAAGATGCCATTATCAAATCAAAAACCACTCTCGCTCCCAAACGCCTCCAGCAACTGATGTGGGTCAAGGGCACTAATGATTATTCCTACATTGATACCTCTAATTCAAAAGAAGTTCTCCTTCGTGGAACGGCTAATGAAAAAGGAACTAAGGAATATCTTAACCTGAATACTTTGAATGATCAATTAAAGAAAGATTACAAAGATTCTTTGAAGCATTTCCCTGCGATTACCTGGATTGATAAAGACATTTTTACTTTTAATTACAAGACATTAATCTTGTATTATGATGGCAAAGAAAAGAAGTTTGGTGTAGAAGATGTAAGAGACCTTGGCGATAATGCGGAGAATGAAGATTATGAGCAAACAACGAAGTGGATAGCCTTTACTGTTGATAATAATTTGTATATTTCAAATAGTAATAACAAGACTCAAATCACTGATGATGCCGATAAAAATATTGTCAATGGGAAGTCTGTTCATCGTGAAGAATTCGGCATCTTCAAAGGGACTTTCTGGTCGCCAAAAGGTTCTGCTCTTGCCTTCTATCGAATGGATCAAACTATGGTGGATGACTATCCCGTAATTGACTGGTCGAAGAAACCTGCCAAAGCAAATATTATCAAATATCCTATGGCTGGCGGCACAAGTCACCAGGTCACGGTGGGTGTTTATAATATTTCCACTAAATCTAAAATCTTCCTCCAGACAGGAGAACCAGCAGAACAATACCTCACCAATGTTGCCTGGAGTCCCGATGAACAACATATCTACATTGCGGTCTTGAATCGCGACCAGAATGATCTTAAATTCAACTCCTATAATGCCACTACCGGCGACTTTGAAAAGACTTTGTTTGAAGAAATGAATAACAAGTATGTCCAGCCACTTCATCCCATGGCTTTTGTTCCAAATCATCCCGAATTATTCATCTGGCAAAGTTGCAATGATGGATATAATCATCTCTATCTGTATGAGGTCAATGGCAAGCTGGTTCGCCAACTGACAAAGGGGAATTGGGAAGTTACCAACTTCTCCGGTTTTGATTCCAAAGGCGAATTTGCCTACTACTCTTCAACAGAAGACAGTCCTATAAATCGCCAATTCTATAAAGTCAATTTGAAAGATGGAACCAAGACCCAATTGACCAAAGGTGATGGTGTTCATACAGAAGTTTTTAATGATAATGGTGAATACTTTATTGATAATTTCTCAAGCCTTGATATACCCCGAACATTATCTATAATTAATAACAATGGAATAGTTTCACAAACCTTGCTGAATGCGGAGAACCCTCTTAAAGAATACCAATTAGGTCGTGAGAAAATCTTTCATATTACCAATGAATCCGGTGATGTTTTGTATTGCAGGATGTTTCTCCCCATTAACTTCGATTCTACTAAGAAATATCCGGTGATTGATTACATGTATGGAGGTCCCAATGTTCAGTTGGTTATGAATACCTTCCCCACCGGAAATGACCTTTGGTATCAGTACATGGCAGAGCATGGTTTTATCATCTTCACCTTAGATAATCGCGGCAGTGCCAATCGTGGAAAAGCCTTTGAACAAGCCACTTTCCGCAATCTAGGGACCCAGGAAATGAATGATCAGATGAAGGGTGTAGAATACTTGAAATCATTGACTTATGTAGATGCAAACCGTATCGGTGTTCATGGCTGGAGCTATGGTGGGTTCATGACTGTTTCGATGATGACCCGCCATCCCGGAATATTCAAATGTGCTGTTGCCGGCGGTCCGGTGATTGACTGGAGTTATTACGAAGTCATGTACACAGAGCGGTATATGGATACCCCAAAGGATAATAAAGAAGGCTACGATGTGAGCAACCTGCTTCATTACGTAGCAAATCTAAAAGGAAAGATGCTCTTGATTCATGGCACTGCCGATGATGTGGTGGTATGGCAGCATTCGATGATGTATCTCAAGGCTGCTGTGGATAATGGCGTTCAGGTGGATTACTTTACCTATCCCGGTCATCAGCATAATGTCCTCGGTAAAGACCGAGTTCATTTGATGAATAAGATTACTGATTATTTCTTGCAGAATTTATAATTCACCATTAATAATTTTTACATCTTCACTACCTTCCT
>Ga0207124_1083_pt1 | contig 13217 bp, 14 predicted proteins | sample Alteio_BWMinHeat_37_FD_153506 | JGI IMG/M metagenome (GOLD analysis project Ga0207124, IMG submission 153506) | Enriched cells from forest soil in Barre Woods Harvard Forest LTER site, Petersham, Massachusetts, United States -... | ecosystem: Environmental > Terrestrial > Soil > Temperate forest >... | reverse complement strand
TCCCTGGCGGGGTTGGATCTTCCGAAAATGGCCGGACGAATCTAGCCGCAAGAGCATGATCTTTTTCAATCCCTCGTCGACAATCCAGTACTCACGGACGTCGTGTTTCTCGTAGAGTTGGCGTTTGGCGACGTAATCGCGCTCCGCGCTTTCGGGCGATACGATTTCAACAGCCAGATCCGGCGGACCGTCGACATGTGTCCGAAAAGCGCGCGCCACGTTTTTCTTGCTTAAGAAGCCAATATCGGGCTCCGGCGCCGCCCCGTCATCCAGACGAAATGCAACCCGCAACGGATAAACCTCGCCGAGGTCACGAACTTCGATATATTCAGCCAGCACTCGGAAAAACCATGTAAAGAGACGCGCCGCTTCGATGTTGTCGGGCGACGCCATGTAAATAACCCCATCGATCAAGTCAGCCTTCGCGCCATCTGGAACGAGCGCACAAAAATCGTCGAATGTGTAGGGCCCGAGCGCCTTTCCCGCGGCTGTCAATTCCGTGCGCTGTTTTTGGATCGCCCGAATCATCACCGCCCTCTTATCCCGTGATACTCCAGCGGAAACTCGTAGTCCTTCCGCAGCGGATGTCCCTCCCAGTCGTCCGAAAGCAAGATGCGCGTTAGATCGGGGTGGCCCGCGAACCAGACGCCGGAAAGATCGTAGACCTCGCGCTCGTGCCAGTTGGCCATGTTGAAGAGCGGCGTGAGTGACGGCACTTCGGGAATCGCGCCGGCTATGTCGTCTTTCCAGCGCGGCAGGATCAGCTTGACGACGAAGCGATGCTTGTTGCGAAAACTAGATAGGTGATAGACGACTTCCATGTGCGGATCGAAGCCCGCCTTGGGCGCCTTCTTCGGATCGGGTTCGAGATAATCGACGCCGCTAATGCAGTTGAGCATATCGAAGGCGAGGCGTGAATCGTCGCGCAGGAAACGGCAAACCTCGACGAGGTCGGCGGGATCGACGACCACAAATGGGTCTTTCGCTTCCAGATTCTTCGCCTTGATGCGGCCGGCGAACTTCTGATCGAGGATCGTGATGATTTCGTCGGGCTTCATAAAGCGTTCGCTAGTTCGTGTTGTTCCGCCGGCAGCAGGGTGTAGCCGGTGCGCGAGGGAATGGGGAGGTCAAGGGGCCGGTTCACCGTGAAGTCCTTCATGCCCCGAACTTTATCCTGAATGCGCATGAGACCTTCCAGGAGCGCTTCGGGTCGCGGCGGGCAGTCGGGAACGTAGACGTCGACCGGCACCACGAGATCGACGCCCTTTACGACGTTGTAGCCATATTTGTAATACGGCCCGCCGCCGCAAGTGCAGGCGCCCATCGCGATGACAAACTTCGGGTCGGGCATCTGGTTGAACAGGCGTCGGACGCGGCTGGCCATCTTGTAGTTCACGGTCCCCGCCACGATCATCAAATCCGCCTGGCGCGGCGTTGCACGAAAGATGCCTGCGCCAAAACGATCCATGTCGTAGCGCGATGCGCTGGTGGCCATCATCTCGATCGCGCAGCAAGCCAAGCCGAAAGTCATCGGCATAAGGCTCGAAGCCCGCGCCCAATTGATCGCTTGCTCTAGCGTTGTGGTTAAGACACTTTCCTCGAACCGTCCTTCCAGCCATCCCATGGGATTTCCTCCCGTCCGGCGTGTTGGACCCGAGGCTGCGCGACCCACACAAGAAGGACCGACGCTTGATACGCGTCTAAGCCTTCGACTTCGTTCCGTCCAACTCCGCAGGCAGCAACGTGTATCCCATGCGCGAAGGGATCGGCACGTCGATGGGTTGGTTCTTGGTCAGATCCTTCATGCCTTTGACCTTGTCTTGAATGCGCATCAGGCCTTCGAGCAGCGCCTCCGGGCGCGGCGGGCAGCCGGGAACATACACATCCACCGGCACAACGAGATCGACCCCTTTCACCACATTATAGCCGTACTTGTAGTACGGACCCCCGCCGCAGGTGCAGGCGCCCATCGCGATCACGAACTTCGGGTCGGGCATCTGGTTGTAGAGTCGGCGAACGCGGCTGGCCATTTTATAGTTGACGGTGCCGGCCACAATCATCAAGTCCGCCTGCCGCGGCGTCGCCCGGAAGGCGCCCGCGCCGAAGCGGTCAATGTCGAAGCGCGACGCGCCGGTGGCCATCATTTCGATGGCGCAGCAAGCCAGGCCGAACGTCATGGGCCACATACTCGATTGCCGGGCCCAATTAATCGCCTGTTCAAGCGACGTGGTAATGACGCTCTCTTCAAAACGTCCTTCAAGCCAGCCCATAAACTCTCCCTAACCGGAACAGTGCTCTTTGGTCTCGCTCGCGACTAATGATGGCCCTCGCCTGCCACGGCCATCTCCCGCCGCGCTGATTGCTCGGGCACAAGCAGAGGCGGTTCGGAGGGGGGTGGCGCCTTCTCCGCAAGCGTCGAACGCACCCAAGCAAGATCGCCGCGCTTCCACAGGTAAGCGAATCCAACGAGGAGCACGCCGAAAAAAACCAGAATGTCCACGAAAGCAATCACGGCCAGCCGGCCCGCGGTTTGGCGATCTTCGTCCGTCACTACGTAATCCTCGTTCTGACCGAGCAACTGCTGTTTGGCAGTCTGCACCTGGAACTCATTGGCGTGGTCCTTGTCACGCGAAAGTGCCTTGGCGTCGCCGAACACGACGGCCCAGGGAAAGAAGAACGCCACTTCTACGTCAAAGATGACGAATAACAATGCGACCACATAAAAGCGCAAGTCGAATTGGATCCAGGCGCTGCCGATGGTCGGCTCGCCGCATTCGTAAATAGTCATCTTTTCGGCGTCGGGCTTCGCCGGTCGAATGAACTTGCCGGCGAGGAGATGAATGAAGATAAACCCGGCGCCGACCGCGAGGAACAGAAGGAGGTAGCCGACCAATTCTGTCATGAGATCTTCCGTTAGCGTCGGATGAACTTAATTACTCGGCACGGGTAGCTTCAATTTCTGCCGGCCGGCGAAGCCTGCGTCCAGTTCATGCCAGTGGGCGACTTCGGACTCACCCAGCCGCCAGCACAAGTAGACTTCATGTCCGCTCATCCAGGCCGGGAAGTCGATCAGGCCCGAAAAAGGGTCTTTCAATTCGATGCCCAGATCGGTCAATTCCCGGAGGTACTCTTGCATCCGTTCGTCGTCGCGCTCCATCTCGGTCTGAACTTGCTGCAACTCTTCGCGGTAGGCATCGGCCAAGCCGCCGCGCTTGCCGCCGTCGAGCCGGGTGATGCGTTCCTGCCGGTCGCGCAGACTGCGGGCGAGGTTGCTGATGTCTTGAACAATTACCTTCACAAGCGGAAGCGCCGCGTTGGCTTGTTCCGGTGTGAACATCTTCTTTTTGCCGACCGGGCGGTTGCCAGCCATGTGCCTATCTCCTGCGTTGCTACGCGGGCCGGTTCCGGAATCTAAGTCTTGGCGGCGGCCGCAGCCGGTTTCGCCGGTGGCGGCGGATCGGCCGGCTTAGTCCAGACCGGCTCGAAGGCCAGCTTCGATGCCGCCACCGCGGTCGGGTTGAGCGACGCCTGCCCCCACGCGGTTTCGAGGGGGAGCTTGGCGTAATCGACGATGCAGCCGTCCCTACTGTAACAGCTAATGTCGTAAGTCGAACCCATGAAGATGCAATCGACCGGACAGGGATCGACGCACAGAGCGCAGAACATGCACTTGGTGTAATCGATCTTGAACCCGTTGACGCGGAAACCCTTGCCGACGGGGTTCTTGATCTTCTCGATGTAAATGCAATCGACGGGACAGTCGCGGGCGCACTTGTCGCAGCCGATACACGTGGTCAGATCGAAACGATGAAAGCCGCGGTAGCGTGGTTTCACCGGCACCGGCAGTTCGGGGTACTCAAAGCGTTCCGTAAAGGTGTTCCGCCGATAAGTCTGGAAGAAATACCAAAGTGTAACGTAGAGCCCCTGGCCCACGGTTTTCACGGCCAAGAGGACGTTTTTGAGCCATGCGATCATGGAAAGCTCGCTCGCGCGGCCGCCGGTTGGCAAGGGTTGGTTTTGGCTAACTTTAGCGTATAAGACCGCCCACTTGTCCGCAAGATGCGGACGAAGTTGCGCCTAGCGAATCCTTGTGTCCCACAGCCGAACGCGCGCAAAGAAAAGACCGGCCCCGTTGCGGGCACCGGTCCTTCTTACCCCAAGTTCGACAATTCTATCTGGGCTGCGCCAGTTCCGACGCTTGGAAACCGCAAGTCTTATGCGATCCGTCGCAAAACGGCTTATTCTTCGAATGACCGCAGCGACAAAGGGCGATGAACTCCTTTCCCGCCGGCGGAATGAATTCATTGCCCTTAGCGTCAACTATCGTGACCGAGCCGTGAATCACGAGTGGACCGTTCTCGCGACATCGGATGATCACTGGCTCGGACACATCGCGCTCCTTCGCCGCCTTGCAACTTATTCGCAGGACTGGGCGTCGCTCGTCGGATGCGCCGTGAACTTCCACGAGAGCTGCTTGGCGGCGTAATCGAGGAACTTCTCGCGAAACTGGCTGACCGTCATATCGGTTGCCGCTACAGCGCCTTTTGCCTCGCTCGGATATTCACACGAAAACGAACGAGGAGTCGGGTCTCCGCCGTCCACATCGAAAACGTTGATGGTGGACACATTCAGGTTGCACTTGCCTCGGAAGAGCGTGTTTCCGCTGCCGCCCTGATACAGGGTCAGCGATTCCACTTCGAGGACGATCACGTAATCCGCGTTGAACTTGTTCTTGCCGATGTCTTCCTTGAAGTCAAGCGTCCTCCAGTTCGGAGTCTCAGCTTTGAACTGATCCACCTTGGAAGGAGGGACGACGACAACCTTTTCCTCATTCGCCTTGAATCCCTCGAGCAAATGATGAGCCAGTTTCTTGGCTAATTCGCGGTCGGCGCCGGACAACTCGGGACGCGTCTCGAGGCCGCCGCAGGTCAAGATCACTACCCGGACTCTCCGGTCCTTTTCCTTCGACGCCAACGTTCCCCATTCCGGGTCGAATTTCGGCTCGGGTCCGAATAGGAAGAACGGCAAAGACAGCACGCTGCAGCCCATTCCGAGGGCGGAAACAACCAACAAGAGAGGTAGCAGAATGCGATATGTTCGTGCTGTCATGGCCTGTCCTCCGTGACCGTTAGGAAACCGGCGGGCGATTGCGTGACCGCCTCCGTCCGCCGAGTTCGCTCAATTGAACCGTTCCCAAGCGTGCCATCCCAGCACGATGATCCAGCGGACGAGCACCAGGGTCATGAAAATCACGATGACCCACGTCAACGGCCGCTCGATGGTCAGAACGAAAAGCGGCCGGCGACAAAGCACGCTGCCCACGCTCCAAGGAATCAGCGCCAGGCAGAATACAGCCAGCACCGTGCCGACTGCATTCCAGCGTAGCGATTCCACGAATTCCCCGTGCATGAGGAAAACAAAACTATGCGTCATCCCGCACGACGGACAAGGCTGTCCGGTAACATATTTGAACGTGCATGGCGGCAGCCCAAGCTCTTCGTCGTACGTCGTGCGAATCGCGCCGTTCTGGTCGTAAGGCTTGATCCAGATCGCAAGCGCGAACACTCCCACCAGTCCGACGGCGAAGACCAACAGGATTGCGCGAACCCACCATGTTAGCACGGGGAGCGCTTCGAGTATCTGCGGTGCTGAGTCGGTTTCTTTTGTTAGCAAAGGAGCGGGCACGATAGCGATCACCTTTGTGCGAAACAAGAGCAATAACGGCGTGCAATATCGCCCTCCAAGTGGTGAAATCTCGAACCACTTTGCTCAAGCTGCCTTTCTTGCCATTTGCTCGGCAACCTCCGTCAGACGGGCTATCTCTGCTTCTATGATCCGTCGGCTGGATTCCATTCCATCTCGATCGATGTCTTGCGGCACACGAATCGGTTCTCCCGAGACACAGGTTCCGAGGCTCCACGGCCGGGGCAACACGAAGCGGTCCCAGCTGTTCATGCGCCAAGGCCTGTCAAAGCCGACACCGACGGGGATGATCGGCAAGCCCGTCTTGGCTGCCACGTAAACTAAGCCGGCCTGCACGCGCCGGCGCGGGCCGCGCGGCCCATCGGGGGTGATCACCAGATGACCTTTCTCCGCGAATGCCACCATTTGCCGCGCGGCCTGCACGCCGCCGCGCGTGGTCGAGCCGCGCACCGTGCGAAGGCGGATGTGCCGGCAGGCCTCGGCAATGACTTCTCCATCCCGGTGCTGGCTGATCATCACCGCTATTTCCGGCGTGGAAAAATGGAAAGCTGGCAACAGGAGGTATTCGTGCCAGAATGCAAAGATGTAGTGCTGTGCCAGGCGGCGTTTTGTCGGGTCGACAAAAGGTCCAACCGGCCGATACCTCACATTCAGCGTGCCGACCCACATCTTCGCCGTCAGGGCGATCCCCAACCCAGCCGCTTTCACCAACAACGGATGATGTAACTTCATGGCGGGCATCCTTACCCTAGAGACATCCACGAATAAGATCATTCCGGCCATTCGCCGCTAAACACCTCGGTGGCGGGGCCGGTCATGTATACATGATTGTCCGCTTCCGACCACTCCAATTTCAAGTCGCCGCCGCGCAGGTGCGCCACAACTCGCCGTTGCGTGCGACCGGTGAGCACTCCGGCCACCGCGACGGCACACGCGCCCGTTCCACAGGCCATCGTTTCGCCCGAACCGCGCTCCCAGACGCGAAAGGTCAGCTCTTCGGGCCGGTTCACTTTCACGAACTCGACGTTGGTGCGACGCGGGAACTCCGGGTGGACTTCCACCTGGGGGCCAACGATTAGTACTTGCTCGTTCGTGATATCGTCCACGAACACGATGCAATGCGGGTTCCCCATCGAAACGCACGTCACCGACACCTTTCTTCCATCAATGGCGAGTGGGACGTTGACGACGCGGCCACCCCTTGCCGGATCACCGGGAAGCGAGGTCGGTATAAGAGGTGCTTGGAGAACAGGCTCACCCATGTCGACGCGCACCTGCTGAACCGCGCCGCCGCTGATTTCCAGTTGAAGATTAAGTACGCCGCGTCCGGTTTCCACCGTCAGCATCGGCTTGCGGACGAGACTATGGTCATAGAGGTACTTGGCGACGCAGCGGATGCCGTTGCCGCACATTTCGGATTCACTGCCGTCCGCGTTGTACATTCGCATGCGCGCATCGGCCGTGTCTGAAGGACAGATCAAGATGAGGCCGTCGGATCCGATCCCGAAGTGTCGGTCGCTGACTGCTCGGCTTATTCCGGCAGGATCGCGCGGCATCGGATTGCGGAAGCAATCGACGTAGATGTAGTCGTTGCCGATGCCGTGCATCTTTGTAAAACGCATGGGAATCTTCCAAGAAAGCCCACGGGCTGCGGCCCGTGGGTGTTTAGGCTACTCCCACTCAATCGTCGCCGGCGGCTTGCTGCTAATATCGTAAACCACGCGGTTGACTCCCGCCACGCGGTTGATGATTCTTGTCGAGATCTTCGCCAGCAAGTCGTATGGCAGCCGCGACCAGTCGGCGGTCATGAAATCATCGGTTTGCACGGCCCGGAGCGCGATCACGTTTTCGTATGTGCGGCCATCGCCCATCACACCAACTGACTGAACCGGCAGCAGAATCGCGAACGCCTGGGCCGTCTGCCGGTACCAGCCCGACTGCTTGAGTTCCTCCAAGAGAATGGCGTCAGCTTGACGCAAGGTCTCCAGCCGCGTCGCCGTGACGGGACCGAGGCAGCGCACTGCCAAGCCGGGACCGGGGAAAGGATGTCGCCAGACAGTCGCCTCCGGCAAACCCAGTTCCAGGCCCAGCCGGCGGACTTCATCCTTGAACAGATCCTTGAGCGGCTCAATCAAGTCGAAACCTAATTCCGCGGGCAGACCACCGACGTTGTGGTGCGTCTTGATGTTCGCCGCAGGGCCATCGGCCGTGCCGCCGCTTTCGATCACGTCCGGATAGAGCGTCCCTTGAGCAAGGAATCGCACCGTGCTGCCGGGTTCGCGCTGAATGCGCAATGCCTCATCCTTGAATACGTCAATAAAGACGTGGCCGATGCGTTTGCGTTTTTCCTGCGGATCGGTGACGCCGGCCAACGATTCCAGGAAACGCGCGCGGGCATCAACCACATGCAGGTCGGCATGGAAATTATCGCGGAACGTGCGGCGAACCGCTTCCGACTCGCTTTGACGCAGTAGGCCGTTGTCGACGAAGATGCACGCTACTTGCGGCCCGACCGCTCGCAACAGCAACGCGGCGGTCACGGAGGAATCGACGCCTCCCGAAAGCCCGCAAATGACGCGGTGCTTGCCGATCCGCGCCCTCAAGTCCTCCACCGTACGAGCCAAGAACGACTGCATGCTCCACGTTCCCTGGCAGCCGCAGACGTTCCGCAGAAAGTTGCGCAGGATTAGACTGCCCTGTGGCGTGTGGCTGACTTCGGGATGGAACTGTAGGCCGTAGACCGGGCGATGAAGATGGCGGACTGCGGCGACCGGACAAGTCTCCGTGGCGGCGAGCGCGACGAAGTCGCCGGTCACGGCTTGTACTTGGTCGCCGTGGCTCATCCACACTTCGGTGTCGGCAGAAACGCCTGCGAACAATCCGTCGGCCTCATGGATATGACACTGCGCCCTTCCGAATTCGCGGCTGGAGGACGGCTGCACTTGGCCGCCCAGCACGTTGCATGCTTCCTGCATTCCGTAGCAGATGCCCAGCACAGGGATGCCAAGGTTAAAGATCGCCGGGTCGCAATGGGGTGCGCCGGTCACGTAAACGCTGGCCGGGCCCCCGGAGAGAATTAGACCGCGCGGCTTCAATTCGGCAACGCGCGCCGCAGGCAGGTCGTGGCGGACGAGTTGGCAGAAGACGTTTTGCTCACGCACACGGCGCGCAATGAGCTGGCCGTATTGGGCGCCAAAGTCAAGAATCAGGATGCTTTCACTCTCTGCCAAGGTTGTCATGGAATCGTTCCAACAAAGCAAAGGCCTCTTCGTTTAGCCGCGACGCGGAGTCTTCGGAGCGGAGCGCGGGGCCCGGAGTGACCGGTCGCGCCCGCGCTCCGCTCCGAAGACTCCGCGTTGCGGCTAAACGGGCCGGCTCAATTCACGGGCCCGCTGGGTCGCCGCTTCGACCGTGTCAATCAATGCGGCGCGAATGCCGCCGCGCTCCAAGGCGTGCAAGCCGGCAATGGTGGTGCCCCCTGGACTCGTCACCTTGTCCTTGAGTACGCTTGGATGCTGCTGCGTTTGTAAGACCATCTGCGCCGCCCCGAGCACGGTCTGCGCCGCCAGTGCGGTTGCCACATCCCGCGGCAAGCCGACCCGGACCCCACCGTCGCTCAGCGCTTCAATCATGACGTACACATACGCCGGGCCGCTGCCGCTTAGTCCGGTCACGGCGTCAAGCAAATGTTCCGGCAACCGATACGCTCGCCCAACGGCGTTGAGAAGGCGATCTACCAACCTGAGGTCGTCCTCAGTCGCGGTCTCGCCGGCGGCGTAAGCGGATGCACTCGCGCCGACCAAACAAGGTGTATTAGGCATGACACGGACCAGACGGCTCTTCGCTCCGAGTCCATCGGCCAACTGCTTCAACGTGACGCCTGCCGCGATGGAGACGATCAAGTGCCGCGGCGTCACATGAGGCCGGATTTCGGCCAACAAACTCGGCATGCTCTGCGGCTTGACCGCCAGAACCAATAACTCACTGACGGCAAGCACCTCGATATTGTTCGCGCCCGCTCGGGCTTGCGTTTCCGCTGTGAAGGTTTGGCGCGCTTGCGGAACCGGATCGCTCGCCCGAACGCGGTCCGGCGAGGTCAATTCCGCGCTCAGCCAGCCTCGCGCCAGCGCGGTAGCCATCTGGCCGGCGCCGAGAAAACCAATGGTGGGAACATCGCCGCTCATCAACTCGATTCTTTCTCCCGCAACCATCGTTGCGGGTCGTAACGCCTTTCGGAATAGGAATTATCATACTGAAATCCCTTGGCCGGCGTAAATGCTGGCCTGCCCGCCGACTTGCCGGTATACCAGAAGCAACCCGCCCGCCTTCCGCCGCTTCGACTTCCTTCCCGTGAGGCGCCATGCTTTCGGCCGACATTCCGTCCACGGCGAATCCAGTTAACGGTCAGCCCTGGTGGCGCGAGTTGACGCGCTATCACTGGTTCGTGCTCATCGTGGCCGCGCTGGCGTGGATGGCCGATTGCATGGATCAGCAGCTATTCGTCCTCGCACGCCAACCGGCCATGGCAGCGCTACTTCCGGCGCCAGCCATCGATCCCAACTCCGACGAAAGGGCGCAAGAAGAGGCACAGCAAAGTCACGACGCAGACGTGAAGGAAGCCGGCGGTTTCGCCACGTCCATCTTTCTCATCGGCTGGGGGACCGGCGGCCTGTTCTTCGGTTTCCTTGGCGACATGGTTGGCCGCGCCCGCACAATGATGATCACCATCCTGCTTTATTCGCTCTTCACTGGGCTGAGCGCTCTCTCCCAAACGGTTTGGCAGTTTGGTGCGTTCCGGTTCCTCACCGGCTTAGGCGTGGGCGGCGAGTTCGCAGTCGGCGTTTCGCTTGTGGCGGAAGTAATGCCCGACCGCGCACGCCCCTTCGCCCTCGGTTTGCTCCAGGCGCTTTCCGCTATCGGTAACATCACTGCGGCGCTTGTCGGCATGGTCATGGGGCAATTCTCTCACGCGGTTACTCCCTGGCGCGCTATGTTCGTCGTCGGCATCGTGCCCGCGCTGCTCATCGTCGTCATCATGAGGCGACTCAAGGAACCGGAAAAGTGGCGGCAGGCAGCCTCGAATACGGGTCTCGGCGATCGCTTTCGTGCGTTCTTCACTCAGCTTTTCAGCGAAAAGCGCTGGGCGCGCCATGCCATCATCGGCATGCTCCTCGCCTCCTCAGGCATCATCGGTCTGTGGGCCATCGGGTTCTACAGCATCGACTTGCAACGCACTGTGTTCGATAAACACCTAATCGCGCAAGGCTTCGACCCGAAATTGGAAGTGGGCTTGCGCGAGAAGTGGGCAGGCATGACCTCGATCATGCTCAACCTCGGCGCGGCAGCCGGTATCTACGCCTTCAGCTACGTCACCCATTTCCTCGGTCGCAAACCCACCTTCGCGATTTCCTTCGTCCTCGCGATGGTCAGCACCGCCTTCGTCTTTTGGCAATTCAACTCGGTGAGTGACATTTTCTGGATGATCCCGATCATGGGCTTCTGCCAATTGGCACTGTTCGGCGGCTACGCGATTTACTTCCCCGAACTGTTCCCAACGCGGCTGCGCAGCTCGGGCACCTCATTCTGCTACAACGGCGCGCGTTTCGTGGCGGCAATCGGACCATCGATGCTGGGCCTATTGACTAAGCACGTCTATCACGGCAACGACGCGATTCGCTGGGCCGGCATTACCATGTGCTCCATCTTCCTCGTCGGCCTCCTCGTCCTCCCCTTCGCTCCTGAAACCAAAGGCAAACCGCTGCCGGAGTAGGCCCATGCCCGTCCCAATCCCCGAATGGCTTACCAAGCACGGCGGCCATCTCCAACCCGCCGCCAACGGCCACGGCGTCATGGTCTACTTCGCCGGCGAACCGCAGTATTTCGTCCTCGTACGCCCCGCCGCAGGCCAATTCGGCTGCGAGGTCACGCAGACCATCAACGGCAAACGCCTCGAAAGCAGCAAAACCTACGCCACGGAAGGCGAATCCATTCGCGGCGGCCTAGAGGATCTTCGCAACGCCCTTGGCTGGTAATCCCTCGCCGCCATCTACTGGCTACTTTTTGACCACCCTGTCAGCCAGCCAATGCACTAGCTCCCCCCCTTTCACTTGGCGGACAGGCCCCACCCACCGTAGGTCCTTTGTCCGCCAAACAAACCAATAGTCCATCAAGGGCCACGATCGGCAGCCATAGACCCTGGCTGAGTGACTCTCATTGACCTTCAAACGCACCCACACTGTTTCCTCGTTGACGCCTCACCCTCGTCGGTTATGATCCGAGGCGTCCCGAAACGCGAGACATCAACGCGGCTTCCACCTTCCGCCGAAAGGACTCCCATGAAAACAACCCGGCTTGGCAAACTTCTTGCCGCTTCGCTGGCCATCGGCCTGATGACCCTCATCGCTTGGGCCCAGAAACAGGTACCCACCGATGTCGGCACGCTCGACAAGGCCACAGCCGAAAAGGCGTTCAAAAAGCCCTATTCCCCCTACGCCGGCCGCAACTTCCCGACGCGCCCGCTCTTCGGCGACACTCACCTGCACACTGCGGAGTCCATGGACGCGGGAGCGTTCGGCTGCCGGCTCGGACCGAAAGACGCTTATCGCTTTGCCAAGGGCGAGGAAGTCGTCGCGTCCATGGGCGAGCACGTCAAGCTGTCCCGCCCACTGGATTTCTTGGTCGTGACCGACCACTCCGACGGCATGGGCTTCTTTCCGTTGCTCCTCGCCGGCGATCCCAACATGCTCGCCGACCCGATAGGCCGCAAATGGTACAACATGATTCAAGACGGCAAGGGGGCGGACGCGGCGATCGATATCATCAGCAGCTTCTCCCAGGGCACTTTTCCCAAGGCGATCGCACCCGTTCCCGGCACCACCGCTTACCGCAACGCCTGGCGCAAGATCATCGCCGCCGCGGACGAAGCCAACGACCCCGGCCGCTTCACCGCCTTCATCGGCTACGAATGGACTTCCAACACCGGCGGCAACAACCTGCATCGCAACGTCATCTTTCGCGACGATGGCTCGAAAGCGCGTCAGGTCGAGCCGTTGACCACGTTAAAGCCGCTCGGCAGCGACAATCCCCGGGACCTCTGGAAGTGGATGGCCGCCTACGAAGAGAAATCCGGCGGCAACGTGCTTGCCATCGCCCACAACGGCAACGTCAGCAATGGCCGGATGTTCCCCGTTATCGAGTCGTTCACCGGCAAACCGATCGACCGCGAGTACGCCGAGCAGAGGGCGCACTGGGAGCGGCTGTACGAGGCGACCCAAATCAAGGGCGACGGCGAGGCCCATCCGTTCATGTCCCCCACCGATGAGTTCGCCGCCTTCGAACGCTGGGATAAGGGCAATCTCGACCTGAGCGAACTCAAGAAGAACGAAATGCTGGAGTATGAATACGCCCGCTCGGCGCTCAAGAACGGTCTCAAACTCGAAAAGGAGCTAGGGACGAATCCCTACAAGTTCGGCATGATCGGCTCGACCGACGCCCACACCGGCCTGGCCACCGCC
>Ga0207124_1082_pt1 | contig 13301 bp, 12 predicted proteins | sample Alteio_BWMinHeat_37_FD_153506 | JGI IMG/M metagenome (GOLD analysis project Ga0207124, IMG submission 153506) | Enriched cells from forest soil in Barre Woods Harvard Forest LTER site, Petersham, Massachusetts, United States -... | ecosystem: Environmental > Terrestrial > Soil > Temperate forest >... | reverse complement strand
GACCGCTAAACCACTCAGCAAGAAAACAAATACTGTTTTATTGCTCATACAAAAACCTTCTTATGACTTTATACTGTTATCCTACTGCAACTATACTTTCCGACTGCTCTGGAGATGTTGCTAAAACCTGTTTTGATGATACATGATGTTGTAATAATGTTTTTGCCGTTGCCGATAGTGGATAATGGTAATCGCGCGACAAATTCTTCTCTTCTTCTAATACTTTATCAAATGACAAGGTAACAAATACGTGATCAGATGCTCGCGCAACATGGTCAGAAGCACGAATAGATAAGAAAACGCCATCGCCTTTTTGCATCGCGGTGCGCAAATCCGCCAGCGTATGAACTTCCATGCCATTCACCTCATTGATGGTTGAGCCAACAGTGATAGTGCGGGAACGATAAAGTTGGGAGGAAGGAAAAATATGCGTAACTACTAAGGTTGATTTGGTTTGATTAGAAATTTCTCCAAACCGGGTGAGCCCTGGTGCATTTTGTGCGAGCAGTTGCAGGTGATTTAAAGAGAGCGGCATCACTACCATGCCAGCAAATACTTCATAGTCTATGTCTTCATAGCCAGGGAAAATCCTGCGCACTGCTGGTAGCTCTGCTTGGCTGAAGTTTACTTTGAGATCTTTGCGGTCTCCATTACGATACACTACTAACTTTATTTCTTGGCCGATGGAAAGACGTGAAACATAATCAACGATAGAAATTTTATCCTCAGTCCACGACACTGACATATCACCAAAAATATCGATCGCTAAACCATTGATGGAATAGATCATGTCACCACGTTTGACGCCTGCCTTTGCAAGTGTGCTGTTTTCGATAACTTCAACCACATAGCATCCACCTGGTTCTGGGTTACCTAAATATTGAGCCAATGTTTCAGTACCATTATTAAATAAGACGCCGAGGAATGGTTTGCGAATGAGTGGGATTTTGTACATATCAGTAAGTATTACTTTCAAATCATTAATTGGGATTATATACCCAACATTTTGTGCTCCGGCCATAATTGCCGTATTAATGCCGATGACATCGCCATTCAAGTTAAGCAAAGGACCACCTGAATTGCCTGGATTGATTGCTGCACTCATTTGAATCAGCTGGCCTTCGCGACCACTGATAACACCGGTAGTGCTCTTAACTGCTTGCTGACCTAATGGATAGCCAAGCGCCATCACTTCATCAGCACGGTGCACCATATCAGAATCACCAAGTTTTAAATAAGGAATTTTACCGATAACGGTCTTAATAATGCCAAGATCTTGATTGCGCACGCGCAGTAATGCAAGGTCACGCTCCGGACTTACACTAATAACATCAACATCAAAAATGCGCTTGCCCAAGGATGGAATTTGTATCCACACGGCTTTTGTCTGATTCACTACATGTGCATTGGTGATAATATCGCCCTGATCATTAATAAAGAAACCGCTACCATAGGTAGGGTATTGTGTCGGCGTTTTGTAAGGCTGTAATAAATCAAGCTCAGCAACTTGAGAGAATACTTGTACCACAGTGTCTTTGGCGTGTTCTTGCACTTCACGCCAGACCTGTGTTTTTTCAACAATTTTTTCAACGACAGCTTGAGAAGTATTTAGATTGGTTTGTGGAATGGAATTTAGATTGGTTAGCTCATCAAGACGATTATGCAAATCGCGATATTCACGTTGCAGCTGATAAATAAAACCTATAGCAATTAATAATGTGACAGAAAAAGCTACATTACGTATATTCATGTGGGTCCTTTTACTAAAGTGTTCAACGTTACGGCATAGTGTAGCGGAATAATAAATAAAGACCAGCAGCAGTGGCTTCTATAGACTTGTGTGCCTCGCGCTGATTGCCAAAGAAATGATAAAGAAGTACGCTGGTTCATAAAATTAACAAGTTAAAACGAACAAATTTTAAAGGAATTATGGTTCGACGGCGCCTGTCCTGAGCCTGTCGAAGGGCTCACCACGAACGGTGGGTGTTCGTTTTCTTAGGAGCTTTTTATGAGTTCAACAGCAGTTACCCTCGATAAATTAGTTGCCCTGTGCAAACGCCGCGGCTTTGTCTATCAATCAGCAGAAATTTACGGCGGCCTCAATGGCGTATATGATTTTGGACCTTTAGGCGTCTTGCTCAAAGAGAATATTCGTTCTACCTGGCTTGATTCGGTTAACAAATTTGGCGAAATCGTACTTTTTGATGGCGCTATCTTAGGGCCAGAAGAAGTGTGGCAAGCATCTGGACACATCTCAAATTTCAGCGACCCCATGGTTGACTGCATGCAGTGCAAACATCGTTACCGCGCTGATGATATAGATCTCAACAAAGCGTGCCCTCACTGTGGCAACAAGCAATGGACTGAGGTGCGACAATTCAATTTAATGTTCAAAACGCAACTTGGTGCTGCTAGTGGAGCATCTTCTGATGCTTACCTACGCCCTGAAACTGCTCAATCTATTTTCATCAATTTCAAAAATATCATTTCAACCAACCGCGTAAAAATTCCGTTTGGCGTTGCCCAAATTGGTAAAGCATTTCGTAATGAAATTACCCCAAAACAATTTTTATTCCGCGTACGCGAGTTTGAACAAATGGAAATCGAATGGTTTTGCAAAGATGCTGAATCATTAAAGGCGTTTGAAGATTGGTGCACATTGCGTCGTTCCTATTATGACACCATCGGTTTATCTGCTGATAAAATCCGCATGCGTCAGCACGCAAAAGATGAACTTTCCCACTATTCACGACAAACCACCGATGTTGAATACGAATTCCCATTTGGTTGGAAAGAACTTGAAGGTATTGCTCATCGAGGCAATTATGACTTGACGCAACATAGTAAGTCTTCAGGAAAAGATTTAGGCGTCTTTGATGAAGAAACAAAATCAACGTATATGCCAACGGTGGTTGAATGTTCTGTAGGTATAGGTCGTTTATTTTTAGCACTACTCGCCGATGCCTATTGCGAGGACGTGGTTGAAAATGAACCGCGCACTGTGCTCAAATTAAACCCGCTCATGGCTCCTATCAAGGCAGCATTTTTGCCGCTCACTAAAAAACAACAAGAACCGATGGAAAAACTGTATCGCGACATCAAAAAAACCTTAGGAATAACCGCACAATTCGATGAATCTGGTTCCATCGGCAAGCGCTATCGGCGGCAAGATGAGATTGGTACACCACTCTGTTTCACCTATGATTATGATAGTGAAAATGATCATTGCGTTACGGTGCGCAATCGTGACACTACACAACAAGAACGCATAAATATTGATGCAGTGGCAGAATATATTAGAAAAGCATTGCGACTTCGCACATAAGTAATACCGCTCTTAAAGCAATATATTGACCTCCCGTGTTCATGTTTGATAATTTGCTTATGATTTACAAAAAGTAAAAAGACATAGTTAACGGAATATAAACAATTTATTAATGAATACTGTCAGCTGTGAATGAAGCCCATAGGCTTTAGACAAATGAGTTGCATATGCCCGTAAAATCATTAGCACATTTTTCTGCAGGACGCACCATTCTCCTGTCGATTTTCTTAACGATCATTATCGGCACGCTGCTGCTTGCATTGCCCGTAGCCCGTAAAACCGCTATCCCACTCATCGATCTCTTTTTTATGGCAACGTCTGCCACCTGTGTTACCGGGCTATTTACCGTGCCGCTTAATCAGCTCACTATCTTTGGTCAAGGAATAATCTTGGCGCTCATCCAGATTGGTGGTCTTGGCATCATCACTATGACATTGTTCATTATGTCATTATTTATCAATCTAGGTTTAACAACACAGCTCATGGCGGGCAAGCTTCTGGATATTGATGTTCTGCCAAGTCTCAAAAAAATTATTGGTCTGATTATCGGATTCACGTTATGCGCAGAACTTATAGGTGCTGGCGTCATTTATTCCGTAATACATCAAGATTATACTTTTTGGCACGCTGCGTTTCTTGCCCTGTTCCATGCCGTCTCTTCCTTTTGCAATGCAGGAATTAGTTTATTTCCTGGGGATATGGCGCTGTATAACCACAGTCTGATAATGCTTGGTATTACCATGCTCCTCATTTTTTGCGGCGGCCTTGGATTCATAACATGGAGAGATTTATTCCAAAACTTATTCGCCTGGTTTCACAACAGACGATTGATTTTTTCTCTACAAACTAAATTGGTACTCTTTGGCACTGCAATTTCGATCTTTTTTTTGACCGCATTATTTTGGATTTTAGAACATGATAATGCATTTGCCACCATGTCGCCTATCACTAAATTTGCCAATGCACTATTTCAAGCCATTTCGATGCGCAGCGCTGGATTTATAACCGTAGCTATCGACCAACTTCATGTTGCATCACTTATGATCATCATGATTTCCTCATTTATCGGCTCGGCACCAGGGTCTACAGGCAGCGGTATAAAGATCACAACCTTCATTATTTTGCTGGCCACTATCAAGGCAGGACTTACCGACAGATCCTCTGTCAACATCAAGGGTAGACGTATTGTCCGCGATCAGCTCAACAAGGCAATTACTATTATTGCTCTCAGTCTGTTTTGGATTTTATTATCGATTTTCCTATTGCTCATAACTGAACGTAACATGAACTTCTTAGAGCTTAGCTTTGAAGCAGTTACCGCATTCACTAACCTCGGTCTTTCAACCGGCATAACGCCTCATCTTTCGTATGCGGGAAAAATCTGTATGATTGCCAGCATGATCATCGGTCGTATCGGATCACTCACCTTAATTTTAGCACTGATAAAACCACGGAAAGAGTTCACGGAATTTTCATATCCTGAAGAACGAATTATGCTGAGCTAAACCCCAATGTCGCAAACGACGATTGGGGACCCCAACAAAATTTTGAAGGAGTAAAAAAACATGAAATTTTGTGTTATTGGACTTGGCAGGTTTGGTTACCAAGTAGCTACCGTTCTTGGCGAACATGGCATGGAAGTAATTGCTATTGATAGCGATCCCTCCATTGTTGCTTCAATTCGCGATAAAGTTACCCAAGCAATCTGCATGCGCGTCAAAGATGAATCCTCACTCAAAAGTATCGGCATAGAAGAAATGGATACCGTCATTGTGGCCACCGGCGAAGATTTTGCCGAATCTATTTTGATCACGGTGTTACTCAAAAAACGGCTCAACATGCCACGCGTCATCGCTCGCGCAATCAACAATATTCACAAAGAAATATTATTATTGGTAGGCGCTGACAAAACCATTTTACCTGAACAAGAAATTGGCATAAAACTTGCTGACAATCTGAGCTCACCATTCACCGACATTTTCCGCCTCACGCAAGATTTCTCAGTCAGCCAGATCATTGCACCACAACGCTATGTGGGCAAATCGATCGAAGACGTACGATTTTATGATAATTACCAGGTGATCTGCCTAGGCATCAAAAAGGACGAGGAAATTATTCCCGAAGGTCCAGAATACGTCATTCAAGCTAAAGACCGGTTAATTGTGGCGGGGAATATCGAGAATTTGCGACGATTGACTAAGTTATAAACAAAAAAAAGACCTTGGAAAATTCCAAGGTCTTTTTTTTATCTAAATTTTTAAATTGATTCGATTCTGACAATCGTATGTTGTTGACGATGTCCGCGTTTCACACGCACCTTTTTACGGCGTTTGAATCTAAAAGCAATAAGCTTTGGCCCCAAGTCATGTTTGACGATAGAAGCGGTTACTGCCTTTTTAAGGAATGGACGACCAATTTCAACTTTGCTGTCACTGTCTTTGCGCAATAAAACTTCTTTAAATTCTACTTTTGCACCTGGCTCGCCTTCAATTTTTTCTATCTCGATGGTTTTACCTTCGAGAGCTTGGTATTGCTTGCCGCCTGTTTTGATAATCGCATATTTTTCAAATGTTACGATACCTAATGGAGCAGGTGTAGCTTTTGGTGCTTCTTGTGTTTTCTTTGCTGCTTCTTGCGTATTTTTGGTTTGTGCCATATAAAGACCCTATTCAATTCATAAAAAATTCTTTAGTGATAGAAATTATTGTAACAAAGCTGAAGTTTCTGTCTATAGGAAATGAGGCTTTTTTATGCGGTGAGGCCTGCAAAGCTTCATTTTGTTACAAATAGAAACAAATCAGCCGTTCAAGTTTATAAGCTGGTAATGGATTTTTGGATATTCTGATCGAAAACTGTTTGCAAAATCTGTGCGCAGGGCTCACTTGCACGATCGTTAAGCATTTTACGGGCATGGACATCTTCACGCAGATCCGTAGGTGCTATTTTTAGCAGTTGTCTCACAAAGTTTTCATCACAACCTTGTCCGTGCTGTATCCAACCAGGCGCAGCATTGTCGAGAACTTGCTTGGTAATCACGGTTAAATGGGTGGTGTTACCATTACCGTCAATCAGGGTATTACCAGTGGCTTTGACATATTTTTCAAACTCATGCTTTTTTTCTTCATTAAATTTCTGATCTGTTGCTAAGACTTGATGAGCATACGTAGCCGCGTCTTGTTTTTTTTCGTTAAACAATAATTCTTCAAACTTACATTTCTTGGGATCATTTTTTTTCAAGCATGTTTCGAAATTCTCATGTAATTGCCGCAAAGCACTCCAATATTCATCCGTTTTGGGAGTTATGAATGAAGGAAATTGATGTTTTTTATATAATAGATACGAACCATATAAAATGACGGGAGTAATCACAACTGTTCCAATTGCCATCTTTATGAATCTAATACCTTCCTCTTCCGCCGCAACACCTCTTTTGATGACATCATCATCATTCATAGCCTGCACCCTAACCGAATTTATGCAGATTAAGGCTATTATCAGCAATAATAATTTATTTTTCATAAGTCCCCATCACGTTGTTAATTCAATTTAATTACTAGAATAATTTGCTGCGCAATGAAGTAAACAACCCTATACAACATCATTATTTTACCTAGTTACTTTTGCTCATGCTTTTTTGCAACTCTGTTACATGCACCGCTAGGTCTTGGCATTTTTGGTCCAGTGCATCTATTTTTTCGTATATGTGATCATTGAGTGTTACGCGACCCGATAGTCCGTTGAAGATATTTGGCCTGAGAGACGGGGTTGCGACGATTATTATTCCTATTAAACCTGCTGTTACAACACCTATTGCATCCCGATGTTTCACAACAAAATTTTTGGTCTTTTCAGCTTTATCTGAAATCCAATTTTTAGTGATTCCAGCTTTTGCCTCAATCCATGAAAAAACGCCTGTCTGCGTTTGGCTAGAAATGCCCACAAGCACCATGATCGCCATCAGGCGTATAATCGATCTGTTATTCATAGTAAAACCTCACATTTATCTAATCTTTATTTATCTATTAGAAATTTTAGCAGAAAAGGTATATCTGTCAAATGGCTTGATTTACCAGTACTAAAACAATATTTTTGACTTTAACAATAAGTTTTTCACTTTTTCAGATATAAACTCTAAAAAACCACCGGAAAAATCAGTTTTATTAAGAGGTTTGACCCTAGAAACCGTTGAATTTCTATTAGAAATTTTGGTATTATTAATAAAAAACAGGTAACATAGGAGAAACTCATGAAAAATATGATAAAATCACCTCTAATATTGGCCCTAGGAGCTATTTTATTATCAATATCATACTCAGCATCTGCTGGCATTATAGATGTCTGGGTTATGATGACTTATTCTACAAATTGGGCGCAAAGGTCTAATGATAGATATCTAGTTGTGGTCGATACTGATGAATCAGCACAAGAAACAGTCCAACGTATTAAAGCTAAATTAGTTAGCGAAGGTGTGCCAGAAGATAAAGTGCAACAATTGCAAATTAGACTTGGTAATTTTGGCGGAGCAAATCTTGCCAATTTTGGAGATGAAAAATTATATAATATTAAATATATAAGTAGCTCCGGACAAACGTACATACAGAAAGAATCAACTTTATATGCAGTCCCAACTAAAAAATAAAACATTAGTCCTTAATTTTCCATAAAATATCAAACGCTTGTTTTGGAGAGAGTTGATCGTAATCGATTTCATGAAGCGACAAAAACTTCTCCTTATAATGCTTCAGCTCTGCAGTTAGTTCCTGAAGCTGCTTGGCATATGCTTGTGAATCTGTTTGCTGAGCCGGCAACATGCGAACATCTTCAGTTAGTGTCAATTCCTGCAAAATCTCTTGTGCCCGTTTAAGAACGGGCACTGGCAATTGGGCCAATTTGGCTACCTCTATGCCAAAGCTGCCATCTGCCACCCCGCACATAATTTTATATAAAAAAATGATGCCCTGAGGCGTTTTTTTGCTTGCCGCATAATAGCTTTTTATTCCCGGATAGCGATCTTGCAGATGGGTTAATTCATGATAATGCGTGGCAAACAAACAGCGTGCTCCAATGTGAGTATAAATATGCTCTACCACCGCTTGGGCTATCGCAAGCCCATCAAAGGTACTCGTCCCACGGCCAACTTCATCCAAAATGACTAAGCTTTTAGCCGTAGCCTGCGTGCAAATGGTGGCCGTTTCTTCCATTTCCACTAAAAAAGTACTTTTGCCTTCGGCTAGATTATCCCCCGCTCCTATGCGGGTAAAAATTCTGTCCAAAATTGCTAATTTTGCTGCCTTGGCGGGCACAAATGAGCCACATTGAGCCATAATGCATATCAAAGCAACCTGACGCAAATAGGTCGATTTTCCGCCCATATTTGGCCCGGTTATAATCCATAATGATGCATTATCAGACAACTCGGTACTGTTTGGAATAAATCGCCCGCCATTTGAGGTGGCTTCCACTACCGGATGCCGGCCATCCTCAATGATAATATCGCGCCCTGCTGAAAAAATTGGACGCACATAGCCAAAATCATACGCACTTGAGCTCAATGCCACTAATGCATCGAGATGCGCAAGCCCAAAGGCTAATTTGCGCAATGCAGGCACATGCTGAGCAACTTCCTGCTTAACACGCTCAAAAATCTGTTTCTCTACTAGATCAACTTCTTGCTTTGCCCGCATGATCTCATCTTGCAACAAGCGCAGATCAGTGGTTATAAAACGTTCTTTACCTACCAACGTCTGCTGTTTGATAAAGTAGTCGGGAACCGACTTTGCACCAAGCTTGGTGAGTTCAATATAATAACCCTGCACCTGATTGTAGCGAATTTTGAGTGCTGCATTGCCCGAGGCTTGTTGCTCCTTAGCCTCAAGTTCTAAAATTTTGCGATCACTATTATTTGCAAGCTCGCGTAATGCATCAAGCTGTTTATCAAAATGTTCTTTTATCACCCATTCTTTGGTGGCATCATCATGGAGTGAAGATTCAAGGAGATTATATAAAGAACTAAAATCAGGAATATGTTCTAAAATTACACGCAGTAACATCAGCAGCTGTTGACTCAAAAGCCGTGCACGCAAAACTGGTAAGACCGCAAGCGCTTGCTTGAGTGCAAGGTAATCGGCAAGTGGCGCTCGTTGCAACGCGATGCGCCCTACAACTCGTTCAACATCGCCCATAGTTTTTAGCAATTCTTCGAGCTGACTGCGCAGCGGGGTATCGTTCACCAATGTTGCAACCACATCAAGCCGCTGCTCAATTGCTTCTTGCTTAATGAGCGGCCGCACAAGCCATTTTTTGAGCATGCGCGAACCCATTGCGGTTGCTGCTTTGTCCAGATGACCAAAGAGTGTATTTTTGGCGCCACCGTCCTGAAAATTTTTAATGAGCTCTAAATTGCGTTGCGTTGCGCTATCGAGAATCAGAAAATCATCGGGCTTGTACAGCTGAATATTTTTAAACTGTTCTAATGCATTGCGTTGATTGCGCGAAACATAGCTATAAAATGTGGTAAGTGCCAAGCGTAATGATTCTTGGGCAATAAGCTGTTGATACACCTCAACGTGGAATTGATTTTTGAGCCACGCATTAACGTTTGCTGTGAGTGCCGCATCCTGAACATCAGTTTGCTCTAAGGTGGTAAAATAACCCATCTGCTTAAAATAGCTTTGGAACCTTTTGGTTTCTGGTGTAGTGGGCAGGAGCACTTCTGCAGGAAAAAATCGGCTCAATTCTGATTCAAGCAATTTTTGTGATTCAGCGGGGATGATAGTCGCAAATAATTGTGCAGATATGAGTTCGCCAAAGAGAAGACCCCAAGAATCATGCAACGGAAAAAATGAAAAAAGATATGAGGCAGATTTTTCTTCCAATAATTTGGCATCAGTCAAAGTGCCAGGCGTCAGCACGCGGGTGACACCGCGCTCGACCACTTTACCAGGAACTGGTTGCTCTAGCTGATCACACAAGGCAACTTTGAAGCCACCTTTGACGAGTTTAGTGAGATAATGATCAAGCGCATGCACGGGGACACCGCAGAGTGGAATTGGGGCACCATGCACATGCCCACGCTTGGTCAGCGCAATGCCAAGAAAAGCTGCTGCCTTCTTGGCGTCATCAAAAAAGAGCTCGTAAAAATCGCCTACCTGAAATAATAGAAGCGTGTCAGGGTACTGATGTTTTATCGAAGCATATTGCCGCATAAGCGGCGTTAAACCTGATGATACTTGATCGATAATCATTTTTTACGCGTCGAAGGTTATTGGCAAATCCGTTCGTGGTGAGTGATTTGCGTAGCTTTGCGAAGCAAATTGTATCGAACCATTAGTCCGAATTAAATGAGGAATGATCCTTCGATACACCTCGCAAGGCTCGGCACTCAGGACGAGCGGGGAATGGGATAGCTCCCCTGCCTCTGTCTGAAATCAAGCTATTTAAGGCATAGAGCATACTAAAATCATAAAATTTGTCATCAAGTGTGATGGAAAGCTTGAAAAAAAGATGCTAAACTTAAAGAAGTATCTCCAACACCACTTTATAAAAAGGACACCATGAAAATCTCTCAGCTTTTTCTCATGTTTGCATTATCAAGCTCTTGGTCAGTTGCATTAGTTGCTGACGACATAATGGATGAGCAATTACTTGCTGAAATGTCTCAGCAAGACAAAGAATTGCAAATAATTTCAGCTATGTATCTCATGATTCATAAAAATTGCCCAAACGAAGAATTGATTCAGCTAGAATATGAACTTCAAGAATTAATGCGCGCAACGTTAGTAACAGCTTTTGACGGTGGTCACTATGAAACTGGTGATTGTGTTGATTGTGCGCAAGAAATTATTGCTACGCTCGAAAAATCTGAAAAAGAACTTGCTTTTATAACTCCTGCACGTGCTGCACGCTGTATTTTTAGTGTCCTTTGCATGGCGGCGATTCCTATGTTGTTATCGGATGAAACCATTACGGAACGCATTACGCAAGAAAACTATCAAGCCCTCACGAGCACAACGCAAGAAATGTACAATGCTTTCAGTATTCTTTGTGACGAATAACTCGCATAATATTTAGATAATAAAACACCCGCAGACCAAAAAGGTTTGCGGGTGTTTTTGTTAGTAAGTATTTTTCAAGTAGCCAAAGGCGCCGTCAGCGAGTCTTGAGCAAGTTCAATACGGCTTGTAAAATTTTTATAGGATTCAAAAATCTGTTTTAGTTCATCGACAAAGCTCATCACGTCGCCAGTCAATGAGGTGACAACTGCATCGACATTCTCAAATTTATGTTCAATGCGATCACAAAAATCATCTACCACATGGTGCAGAAATTCAGGCACATTTTGCAAATCAGCAGGAATCAAGTTGCCTTGTTTTGTAGCTTGAGCAAGCTGAAATTCCATAAAAGCGATAATCAATTCTAGTTGTGCCACTACATCACGCAAATTTTCATTAAAGGCTATTTTTGCATGAGATGCTTTAAAATCAGGAAGCGAAGCTCCAGCATCAATCGATGCCGCATGAACCTTGAGTTGCTCAAAAGAATCGAGAATGCGTGTTTTATTATTGATAAATGATTCAATATCTTCTTCTACCAACAATTTTTGGACATAACGCTGGGCAGCTGTCGCTCCCAATAATGGTAATAGGATGGTGCCAAAATCATATGCATTACTTGTAAAACCCGCCCATGTCCACGGTTTGTGGGATTTTATTTTGTGCCCTATTTTATGTTCTTTTAGAACATCAATTAACTCGTTGGTTTTTTTTATATGTTGGGCATTATCGATCTGATCAGCTAACTTGTCTACTGCCTCTTGCTTGTATTCAGAAACTGATTCAGTAGCTCCCAAAAGCATTTTGGCCCGGGTAAATAAAAAAAACATGCACGCACCGGCTAATGCTCCCTCAGCACCATACTGCGCAACCTTAAACCACCACATGCGTTGCTCAATCTCCTTAACATGTCGCCCAATGGAACCTTTATTGATGCGAATTTTTTTTTGTTTCACCTCGATCACGTGAGATTCGCTTAGTTTTTTTTCAGGTTCAGTGGGCACCATTGTTGCAGTGAGAGATAGCAACAATAAAAAAATGATATTTTTGAATTTTAAGAGCATATATTTCCTAAGGAATTCAGTTTCAAAAAAATAGATATAACTAAGATATCTAGTAGTGTACCCGAGCTTATCATTTGGCACAACCGCCTCCGAGGAAAAATACTTAATTCCTGCTATTTTCTGCTATCAAAGCCGGTCATATTTAGTCGACTTACCCCGGGATTTTCCCACAGGATATTTTGCCTTAGTCGATGCCAATTTATGCTCAAAAGCAGAAACCACATCAATCTGCGCATCATTGGCAAAGGCAAGCAAGCCTATTAACACATCGGCAAATTCATTCTCAACTTCTTGCCGATTTTTTGCGAGTTCTTCGCGCGACTCTTCACGCCCACACCACAGGAACTTTTCCATGAGCTCAGCAGCTTCAACGGCAATGTCCATGCTCAAATTTTTGGGATTGTGAAACTGATTCCACTCACGCTCGGCCACAAATTCTGCGACCTCATTCTTTAAATACTCAAGAGTAGTTGTAGCATCTTCCATAGAAAAATCCTTAATATTTTAGAATCATTAAAATAACTAGCAACTAGACAACAAATTATGCTATTTTTAGATATATAATAAGGAAAAGAATATGATTTCACAAAAAATTATCGATGAAGTCAAAAATAGACTCATAAAAACATACAATCCTCTGGAAATTTATCTCTTTGGCTCCTATGTGTGGGGCAAGCCGGACGATCAAAGCGACCTTGATATCCTCATTGTCATTGAGAAATCAAAACAGAATGTAATCGATAGGATGCGCCCTGGTTATCAAGCCCTTATAGACCTTGACATACCAAATGATATTTTGGTCTACACCAAAGCGGAATTTGACCAACGGTCCAACGATATTACTACATTAGGATACAAAAT
>Ga0207124_1081_pt1 | contig 13346 bp, 11 predicted proteins | sample Alteio_BWMinHeat_37_FD_153506 | JGI IMG/M metagenome (GOLD analysis project Ga0207124, IMG submission 153506) | Enriched cells from forest soil in Barre Woods Harvard Forest LTER site, Petersham, Massachusetts, United States -... | ecosystem: Environmental > Terrestrial > Soil > Temperate forest >... | reverse complement strand
GTACATACACTCGACGGCGCGAAATCTTATGGTATCGCTGCCCCCGTGGAGGCATCCTGAGAAAATGCGCGACAATTGGCAGGCCGGCCCGTGGGACCGCGTCATTCAGGCGAAGAGTCTCGCTGTGCTTGGTCAGAAACCGGCGCAACCGCGAGGCATCGAGGATCACTTCTAGCAAACGCAAGAATTCGTAAATCGAAAGCGAGGAGGACGCCATGGCACTCTGCGGAATTTCTCGGATTGATGATTTAAATGCTGGAGCCGCAACCGCAAGCCCAATCGGTCCCGGCGACCCCGATCGCGAATCTGTAGGACTAATTCAAGGTTTGCTCACCGGCCAAGGCCTGAAAGGCTTGCCAAATCTGCTCAGTCCAGACTATGGCGTTTTCGGTCCGGCCACCAGCGCGGCGGTGCAACAGTTTCGTGCGCAGCATTCCCTCGCGCCAGGGAATCAGGTAGATGCTCAAACGCTTCAAAGCATGGTGCAGTCACCGGCACCAGTTCCTGTGGCCTCGCGGGGCTATCTCACCTTGGTACACAATTTCGACTACAGCGGGCTGGCAAAAATTCTGAGCGTGGTTGCGCAAATGGAGGGTGCCGGAAAGTTCGGCGCCTTGAACTTGAACACAGACAAGGCCGGATTGTCATTTGGGTTAATCCAATGGGCGCAAAAGCCAGGGCGGCTTAGCGAGATTCTGGACGCGTTCTTCGCAGCGAGCGAAGCCGACTTCGTTCGGATTCTGGGCGCGGGCGACGCGGATTTTGCGAGTGGACTCATAGCGCACACCAAGCAACCGCTTGGTGGCATCGATAAACCAACCGGCCAAACCACAGATCCGACTTTCGACCTGGTCAATGAACCATGGGTAAGCCGCTTCCGGCAGGCTGCTCTGTGGAAGCTATTTCAGCATGTGCAGCTGCAAACCGCGTTAAACAATTTCAGCGGTTCTCTGAGAATAATCAAACAGTATGCTCCCCAAATCGACTCGGAGCGCGCTGTGGGTTTTACGCTCGATCTGGCCAATCAATTCGGTAACGCCGGGGCGCGGAGCATTTATCAAGCGGTATGGAATGCGGGTATGTCGGTCAACGATTTGCTGCAAGCCATGGCGGACGAATCGGTCGAGCGCATCCAGGATCCGTGGAAGACGGGAACGCAAGCTCGCCGCCAGCATTTCCTGACGACCGGTTTTCTATCTGACAATGCGTTTGGTGATGCGGCGATAGGCTCGCAAGCGCCAAGCACCGCGGTGGCGTGAGTGCTGTCATCTGGTAAGATCGCGTCTTCATGAAGCACGTCGGAGAGAATGTAGTTCGCATTGAGGCGGAGGCGCTGCACGCGCTGGCCGACCGCATTGGCGGGCCCATGGCGGCGGCGTTTCAGCAGGCCGTTGACATGATGTTCGCTTGTGCGGGGCGTGTCGTGGTTACGGGGATGGGGAAGAGTGGCCTGATTGCGCGCAAGATTGCCGCGACTCTGAGTTCGACCGGCACGCCGGCGTTATACCTGCATCCGGTGGAGGCTCTGCACGGGGATTTGGGGATGGTGGTGCGCGGGGATGTGGTGCTCGCGCTTTCGGCTAGCGGAGAAACCGAAGAAATTCTATCCCTGCTGGCGACGATCAAGCGATTGCGCGTTCCGCTGATTGCGATGACGGGGGATAATGTGGCGCGGGTGCCCTCGCCCGCGACTGTGGGCAGCGGTACACCCCCCAGGGGAGCGCAGAAGTCTGCCGCAAAATCCTCGGCAGATCGAGTTGAACCGAAAGCCAAAGCAAACTCAAAATCAGCGGGCGAGCGCGTCCGCTCCACATACTCCACGCTGGCGTCGGCGGCGGATGTAGCCCTTGACTGTTCCATCGCGGAGGAGGCGTGCTCGCTCGGCCTCGCGCCGACGGCTTCGACTACGACGATGTTGGCACTGGGAGACGCGCTCGCGGTTACGCTCAGCGAAAAGCGCGGATTCAAGGAAGAAGATTTTGCCAACCTGCATCCGGGAGGGAAACTCGGAAAGCGGCTGGCGCGTGTTGAATCACTGATGCATTCAGGCGATACGCTGCCGCGCGTTGGTCCGCAAGCGAAAATGCCGGACGTGATCTATGAAATGTCCCGCAAGAAGCTCGGTGTAACAGCGGTAGTGGAAGACGAGAAACTGGTGGGGATCATCAGTGACGGCGATTTGCGGCGGCTACTGGAAAAGCGAGGGAAAGATGTGCTCGACCTTAGCGCAGGCGAGGCCATGACGAGAAATCCGCGGACAATTGCGCGGGAAGAGTTTGCGGCGACGGCCCTGGCGTTGATGGAAGAGAAGAAGATTACTTCTTTGATGGTGGTCGATAGGGATGGAAAGCTAGAAGGGATCGTGCATCTGCACGATCTCTGGAGCACCGAATTGGTGTAGCGCCGGCGTCCCCGCCGGCTGTCGAGAGGGCGTCTCGCCCTCGCTGCGTGGGGCAAAGAACCTGGCTGGCTAGACCCCGACCATGAATTGCGGAGCTACAATACCTGCATGTATCACTACGATCCCAATACCGCGCTGGAAGAACTGACCGAAGACGCAACCCTGCCCAACCCGGTGCATGTTCGCGACATGATGCTGCGCAAACATCTCTCGGCGGACAAGTCGCTTGAACTGAACCGGCTGTTCCTCGAGTATCAGAAGTTTTTCGGCGAGACGCAGAAGCTGGGGAAAGAGATACTGCGGCAGTTGACTGCTTAGTGGGCAGTCCGGTGCGTCTACCGCCGCTCGGCCTTGTTACTTTCCTCTGGCCGTGTATACCTCATATCGCTGTCCGGCCGCCGTGGTGTTTACGCGGTCCCAATCTAGGTGGTCAGGATGGCTCATCGAAAGTAAACGCGACGCGATATGGATGTCGTCATCCGTGAAGTTTGTCGAAATCTCCCGGGTCGAGTTCGTGTCCTTGTAGAACACGCGCTGGGCTTCGGTGTCCTGGACAATAAGAAAACCAACCGGGCACTCTTTAGCTATTCTCTTAGCGTTCTCGACCTTTTCCTGCCCGCGATTAAGAATCGCAAGCTCTTCGTGGCGTTCGACAGTTTGAGAAGGCTCCATAGTTCTAACTCCGTATCAGCAGATTATCGGTTGGAACAGGATCGTTGTGCTTGCGCAGGCTGGTGATGTAGCCGGAGATGGCGTCCCTGGCCATTTCGCGAGCTTCGTCGACAGTGCGGCCGTAAGTTACGCAGCCGGGCAGGGCTGGAACAAGCGCGGTGTAGCCACCCTCTGGTTCGGGCCGGAGCATGATGTTGTAATGGTGTCGAGCTTTTGCCATAGGATTTGAGCTCATTCTACCGGGCGACTGAAAGCCAGTCAAAGAAAACTCGCTGATACAATAACTAATTCCATATAGGGATTTGCGAGTGTACTTCACTCGGTACTCGCAACTCGACACACGGTACTCAAACTCTATGCATCGATGGTCAGAACTCTTCATCCCCACCCTGCGCGAAGCTCCCGCCGACGCAGAAGTCGCCAGCCACAAGTTTCTGGTGCGGGCTGGCTATATTCGGCAATTGGCGGCGGGGATCTACTCGTATCTTTTCCTGGGCAACCGCTCGTTCAACAAGATCATGGCCATCGTACGCGAGGAGATGGACAAGATCGGGCAGGAGTTTTTTCTGCCGGTGCTGCATCCGCGTGAGCTCTGGGAGGCCAGCGGGCGCTTCGCTTTGATGGGCGAGAATCTGTTCAAGCTGAAGGACCGCAAGGGCTCCGAGCTTGTGCTCGGCATGACCGAAGAAGAGGTGATGACCTCGATTGCTTTGAAGGAGCTGCGCAGTTATAAGCAGTTGCCGCAGATCTGGTACCAGATCGCTCCGAAGTTTCGCGACGAGCCACGTCCGAAATCCGGGCTGCTGCGGGTGCGGCAGTTCATGATGAAAGATGCGTACTCGTTCGACATCGACGCGGCCGGGCTGGATGTTTCCTACAAAAAACATTACGAAACGTACTGCCGCATCTTTGACCGCTGCGGGTTGAAGTACATGGTGGTCGAGGCAGATTCGGGAGCGATGGGCGGCAAGGAATCGCACGAGTTCATGGTACGCACTCCGGCGGGAGAAGATCAGATCGTGAGCTGCGACGGCTGCAACTACGCAGCGAACATAGAGAAAGCTACTTCGAAGCTTTGGCCCGTTGACGACCTGGCAGCCGAAGGCGATGGCAGGCCACTTGAAGTGCATACTCCTGGGCAGAAGACGATCGAAGATGTCGCGCGATTTCTGGGGGTCTCGCCCAAGAACAAAATCAAGACGCTGGCTTACATGGCGGATGCGGCGCCGCCGAATAACAACAAGAAAGACGAGAAGACGAGCAAGACCAAGCCGCGAGCGATTGTGGTGCTGATGCGGGGCGATCATCAGCTCAGCGAAGCCAAGCTTAACGCCACGATTGCCGTCGCGACCCGGCCGATGGACGAGGGTGAGATCAAGGCGCTCTTCAAATCTCCGGCAGGATATTTGGGGCCTGTAGGAATTGAATGGGCAAAAGATCTGAAGAAAGATACGGATCGTCCCGTGCTTTTGGTTGACAAGGCTCTCGAAAGCCGCGCGAATCTGATTGCGGGCGCGAATAAAGAGGACTACCACCTGAAGAATCTCACGCCGGGGAAAGATTTTCATCCTACTGCTTATGCCGACCTGCGCGCGGTCACCGCAGGCGAAGGATGTCCGAATTGCGGCAATGCGCTGCGTATCGATACGGCGGTCGAGGTCGGCCACATCTTCAAACTCGGTTACCGCTATACCGAGGCGATGGGTGCGCGAGTGCTCGACAAGAACGGCAAGGAAGTTATGCCGATCATGGGCAGCTACGGCATCGGGATTGATCGTATTCTTACCGCTGCGATCGAGCAGAGCAACGATGAAAACGGATTCTGGTTGCCGCCCTCGATTGCACCGTTTGAGATTGTCGTTACTCCCATCAATGTAAAAGACGCGAGTCTGCTGAGCGCCGCCGTTGACATCGGAACCCGCCTCGAAGCCGCGGGATATGACGTCGTCGTCGATGACCGGGATGAACGGCCGGGAGTGAAGTTCAAAGACGCGGACCTGGTAGGTATCCCCTTTAGAATCAATGTGGGGAAGAAGGTTACCGAAGGTACCGTGGAGGTGGTTCTGCGCTCGACTCACGAGGTGCGCGATGTTACGATCTCGTCGATAGTAGAACATTTTCAAGGAGTGCTGCGAGCCAAGGCCTGAAATTTGTGCCGCTGGCTCGGCGGCACAATTTCAGATTATGGGAATTATCAAAGCGTTTATAGGGTTCGTGGCGATCGCGGCCGTGGTGGTAGGCCTGTTCCAGGTTGCGCCGCCCATGCTGACCAATTACAGCTTTCAGGACGACCTCAAGACCGTCGCGCTAATGGATAGCTCCAATCTGCAGAAGACGGATGAAGATGTCCGCACCGATGTGATGCGAAAGGTCAAGGAACATGAGCTTCCGATCGAGCCAAAGCAGATCACGGTACAACGCATCAATACCCCTGGTATCTCCGCGGTTTACATCTCAGTTGACTATTCGGTTACGGTCAACGTGCCCGGCTACCCCTTCGACATGCACTTCAATCCCACCAGCGGAAATAAAGGGTTCTAAAGTCAGCAGTCAGTAATATCAGTAACAAGTGATCAGGCCAGTAAATCTTGATCCGGGTCGTCACTAGGCCACGCCCGCACTCCACTTCCATTCCCTCCAGCCGCCGACCACTGGCCATTGACCACTGCTCTCCATGCCAGTGACATTCGTAACGTTGCCATCGCGTTACCTTCCTCCTAAGATCGCGAAGAGTGAGAGTTTTCTGACGGGCTTTACAGCCGAGGGGCACCCGCAAGTTCCGAGAGTTTCAACTCAAATCCGGATTGGGAATATTTCCGAAACAGCAAGCGCGAGGCGGAGGCGGTTTTATGACGACGCGAGTTCGAGCAAGTCTGACGTTGATCGTGGCAGTAGCGATGATGAGTCTGGCCGGTTGCGATCACTACAACTGCAGCACCGGTGCCAATTTTGGCGGTGGTTGCTCAGCCTCGGGTTCAGGAATTTCCAGCTCCGGCGGCGGCTCGACCGGCAGTGGTGGAGGCAGCATAGTGGCCTTAACCTACTATGTCAGCAACAATGAGATCGGCAGTCTCGATCTGAGTTCTTCGGGCACAACGAACACTCTTGAGGATACGCCCAACTTTGTCTTGCCTACGCTTCCTGCAGGCTATACGAATTCGGCGATAGTGATCGCACAGAAGCAATTTTTGTACGTACCCTACGCTAGTACGTCGGCGTCGCCCTCACTTTACGCCTGGTCGATCGACGGCAGCACGGGTGCGCTGACGGTTATGGCTGGCAGTCCCTTCTCGGTGCCTGATGTGGCTGGCATAGCTAGCTCGAGCCAACCCATGCATTCGATTACCACTGACCCTACAGGGACGTTTCTTTATATAGCGGATGCGACCGACAAACGCATTGATGCGTTTCAGATCAATTCAACCTCCGGAGTTCCCACTCCAGTTCCGGGATCGCCTTTCTCAGCATCGATTGGGCCTTGGAACTTGGCTGTGGATGGCTTGGGACACTATCTGTACGCCACTCAAGGTACTGCTTCAGGCGAAGGCGTGCAGGTGGAGGCGTTCACCCTCAACAGCACCACAGGCGCGCTGTCAAATGGGACCACAATGTCGACCCTCAACATGTGGCAGCTTCACGGCGAACCCCTCGGAAAATATATGATTGGGGTCGACGGGCTTACCGGGGAGACGGGGGATAACAAACCGGCTGATCCCAACGTTTACGTCTTTAGCATCGGTTCGGGTGGCGCACTTACGCAGGTGGGAAAGTTCCCCACCGCCAGCGGAAACGGACCGACGGGAGTCGTTGTTCATCCCAGCGGGACTTTCGTCTATGACTTCAGCGTCTCGACACTCACTAATTTTGACGGTCCTCTGGATGGTTTCGCATTGGACCCCAGCAGCGGTGCGCTAACACCTTTAGCTGGTTCTCCTTTCACCGGCGGCGGTGCGTTCACGTCGCCCGACGGAGGCCATTTCGACCAGAGCGGTACATATTTGTTCGTTCACGCAGGCAGCGCAATCGGAGTCTTTAACATAGACCCCTCAACCGGTATACCGACAGAACCCACGCAGCCCGTAGGAGTCGGATCGGGAGCAGTGATTTACCCCTGGGCGGTGACGGACCCGCAGTAGTTAATGGTTTATGGCAGGTTGTTGATCCCTGAGGGACTCGCATCACGCGGGTCCCTTTTCATTTCCGTCGCTGACGGTACAATAAGATATTCCTCCTGCAGTCGACGTCTCTGGCCTGTGGCAGGAGATGAGTTTCGACGAAGTGGGTCGCGGTAAAACCTTTTCGTGCGTGCCATCGTCTGACCAGCAGAGAGTGTTTTCAGAAGGCGATCGATTCAAAAGTGGCTATCAAGATAAAGATTCCGAAAAGCGGAGAGACGGGCGGCAAATCACTCCGCGGTTTACCCCGCGATCCCGTGCTTCGAGCTGCGCTTATCGTTTTCCTGGTGGCGGCGGTTGGTTTCGGCGGCTTCGTTTGCTATTTCTACATTAAGTACGACCGCATTATTGAGCAGCGCTTCCGAACTCCGGTCTTTAGTAACTCGGCGAAAATTTATGCCCTTCCGCGCACTGTGCACGATGGCGACAAGGCCGACGCCAAAGAAATAGCGGTGGCCTTGCGGCGTGCCGGTTACGCCGACAAAGAGGGACAATCACGGCTTGGCAGCTTCCGACTGGTGAGTGGAGGCATCGAGATCACGCCCGGGCCAGAGTCTTACCACAGTCCGGAAGCGGCCCGCATTGCCATTCGCGATGGGCAGGTCGAGCGCATCACCAGCCAGGGCAACGAACTCTCCGCCTACGAGTTGGAGCCGCAGTTAGTTACGGCGTTGTTCGATGCTGAACAGCGGTCCAAACGCCAGGTCGTGAAATACGGCGACATTCCCAAGGTGATGGTTGATGCCGTGCTGGCGATCGAAGACCGCCGTTTTTTTGAACACAGCGGCGTGAACTTCACCCGCATGTTCGAGGCCGTGTGGATCGATATCATGCGGCAACGGCATGAGCAGGGCGGTTCCACGATCACCATGCAGCTTTCCCGCGGCTTCTTCCTGACACCGGAAAAAACCGTCCGCCGAAAACTGACGGAGATGCTGATTGCCGAAGAACTAGAACAGAAGTTCAGCAAGCAGCAAATCTTTGAGTTTTACGGCAACTGGGTCAACCTGGGTCAGCGCGGATCGTTCGCCATCAGCGGGTTCGGCGAAGCCTCGCGAACTTATTTCAACAAGGATTTAAAGGATATTTCTCTGCCCGAAGCCGCGCTGCTGGCGGGAATCATACAAGGGCCCAGCCGGCTCTCGCCCTACCGGCATCCGGAGCGCGCTTTAGAGCGGCGCAACCTGGTGCTGGATTCCATGGTCGACACGCACGCCATTACGCGCGAACAAGCGGACAAGGCCAAAGCTACCCCGCTGAAGCTGGCGCCGCCAAATGTGGAGGCCAGCGATGCACCATACTTCGTCGATATGGTGCGCGATACGCTGATTAACAAGTTCAGCGAACACGATTTGAACGATCAGTCCTACCGCATTTATACCACTCTTGACCCGGACTTGCAGAAGGCCGCAGCGCAGGCCGTCGAAACCGGCATCAAGCTGGTAGACGAGCAAGTCAAGAAGATGCGCACCAAGCGCAAGAAAGTAGGCAAGAAAATAGAGACCGAAGTGGCACCGGGGCCGCAGGCGCAGGTGGCCATGGTGGTGCTTGATCCGCACACCGGAGCCGTGCTTGCCCTCGTCGGCGGCAGGGACTACGGTTTCAGCCAATTGAATCACGTGCTCTCGAAGCGGCCTACGGGTTCCATTTTCAAACCGTTTGTATACGCCGCAGCCATGAACACTGCTCTCGACGGATCTCAAACGGTGATCACACCGGCCTCGACGGTGACCGATGCGCCTTCGAGTTTCGCCTATGGCGATCAGATCTATGAGCCGCGCAATTACAAAGAGGAATACCACGGCGATGTAACGTTGCGCTACGCACTTGCCATGTCGCTGAACAACGCCACCGTGAAAGTAGCCGAGGAAGTGGGCTACGACAAAGTGGCGGAACTGGCGAAGTCGGCAGGAATCAGTTCGGTGAAGGCGACGCCCGCCATGGCCCTTGGTTCTTATGAGGCCACGCCTCTGGATATGGCCGGGGCTTATACATCATTCGCCAATAATGGCGAGCGGCTCTCGCCCCTGCTGGTCAGCTCGGTGCGCAATGCCAAGGGCGACGTCGTCGCGAACTTCAAAACGGATCAGCGCCAGGTTCTCGATCCCCGCATCGCCTACATCATGACCAACATGATGGAAGGCGTGATCAACAACGGCTTGGGATATACCGCGGTACGGTTGCGTGGATTCACCCTTCCAGCGGCAGGGAAGACGGGCAGCTCGCACGATGGCTGGTTCGCTGGATATACCTCCAACCTGCTGTGCATCGTGTGGGTGGGTTACGACGATTACAGCGATCTCCGCCTCAGCGGTGCCATGACAGCTGCGCCTATCTGGACCGAGTTCATGAAGAGGGCGTCGGTGCTGCCGCAGTATGCCGACATGAAAGGCTTCTCGCAGCCTACGGGAGTGGTGGATGTGCAGCTCGACAAGGCTACCAATCGGCTGGCGACCCCTACGTGTCCGGATGACTACGTAGCAGCCTTCGTAGCTGGAACGGAACCGCGCGAGACTTGCGATCAGCAGGGTGGCGTGGCGGGATTGTTTTCCCGTTTCTTTGGTGGCGGCCCAAAGCCCTTACCTCCCGTGCAAGGCGCCAACGCCCAAGATAATCAAGATCCGAATAACCAGGATCCGAAGAAAAAGAAGGGCTTTTTCGGTAAACTCGCCGGTATTTTTAAGGATGACAAATCGTCCACCCCGCCGCCCAACGCGACGCCGACCGCGCCTCACTGACTCAGTCTTGCGCCAGCGTCGCTATCGACGCTTAATACTCGAAATCCGGCGCGTCCGTCCTCGGAACAGTTAGGGTCAAAACATGATCAAACGTGCTCGCACTTCTTTCACGCGGCGAGACGTTCTGCGGGCCCGTCAAGAATAACTTTCCCACCGTGGCAGGAATGGAGGCGTGGTCATAAACCGTATGATCCACCGTTCCCCTCGGGATCCAAGACGAGACTATAACCGCCGGGACACGAACGCCGAGACGGTCGAACGCGAATGCCTTTCCTGTGCCAGTCTGATCGGGTGGGGCCACGAACCCATCCGGCGTGGCCGCCGGAGGGGGCACATGGTCGTAGATTCCTCCATGATTCGAGTAGGTGATGAGCAAAACAGAGTCGCGCCAAAGTGCCGGATTGCTCCTAATCGCCATATAAACCATTGCGATGAAAACTTCGCCCGCCTGCACATTATGATCGGGATGTTGATCGTTCGCCACCCTCTCCTCGCCTTCCACACTGTGATCGTTATAGTTTGGTTCAACGAAACTGTACTCCGGCAGCGCCCCCTTGCGGGCGTCGTCCATGAACTGCTGGAACGTCCCGTATATCTGCGGATGATTCTGGAGAAGGCTCGTCACTTCCATCGTGGAGGATTGAGAGTCGTAATAGTAAAGCTTCGCTGTGTGTTTATTTTCCAGCATTCGCACGTAAATGCTCCTGTACGGCTCGGCGGGATAAACCAGGCCCATGTCTAGATGGCCAAAAGACGTACCATAGTGCGCGAAAGCGCGGTTTGGAATCGACGGAGCCGGAACCGAGGAAAACCATCGGTCACAGACGGCGAACTCCGTCGCAAGGGTTGTGAGAACAGGAAGCTTTTCTCGGGCGAAGTAATACATGATTTTTCGAGAGTGTTCTATGTCCGCCTGTTGGTCGAAGTAGCTCTTGACGAAGCCCTGCATATTCGCCACGCGCCCTGAGCTGGTATCGCCGCCAAAGATCTGAAGATCCACAGCCGGAAAATGATGATTAGGGTCAGGGTTGAGCTGGCTTTGAAATTCTGCATCGGGTTTAACTTTTGCCCTTCCGCCGGCCGTGTCGGGATTGCTTTCATCTCCTGAAAGTCCGTCGATCCGCGGATCGACCGCCTTAAGAGCTCCCAGCATATGGTCAAACGAACGGTTTTCCATCATAAGCACGATGAGGTGTTTGATCGGTGGGCGAAAGCCAGATAGCGATGCGATAGGGGAGGAGGCTTGCGGCGAATCTGGCTTCCCATTGCCGCTGAACCCGCTGCTTGTGGAGGAAACATCTTTGACCGTTTCTGCCTTTTGTCCAATTAGGAGCTTGCCCTGATAAATCCGGGTGCCTCCCTTCGAGGAAACGAGCATTACATACTCGCCGCGAGTAAGACCGTCAAAACGGTAGGCTCCCGTGGCATCGCTTTTTGTGGCAATCGTCTTGTCATAACCGCTCCCACCCAAGAGAAACAGGGAGACAACCGCATCTGATAGGGGTTGGCCGTCAAGAGTGACTCGGCCACGAAGAACGCTTGTATTGCGCGGTTGCTCTGCTGCGCACACTAGAAACAGCAATAAGCTAATGAATGCCAAGCCTTTTAAGTTCTTCATCCGAAACTTCCTTTTGCGGTGTGATGGCAACAATTTGGGACACAGGCGGCGGACTCCAATGGAACGGCTTCAACCCAAATCCATTCCTATCCAGTGTCGGCTCCACGTCGGCGACGACCTGTTTATCCACAAGAAACTTGACTCGATACGAAGCATCTTTGATCAGTTGAACCGGCATGCTGAAATGTCCCGGTCCATCAAGAGTTTGCTGATACTGCGGCACCGCGACAACAAGCACTGTGACAGACTTCCCCTCCGTGTCAACCGACCCCTGCAAAGTGACGATGTCCGGATGGGGACGGGCCATCGGATAAAAGACAAGGAATGCACCAACCACAATCAACGCGAACGCAGGGGCCTGCGTCGTTATCTTGCCGAACAGCGGCAGCTCAATCGCAATCGGCTGCTTGGTCTCCGCGTCGAAGTATATGCGCCGGAGACCAATCAGGAGCATGGTGCATGCAAGCAGGAAGATGCCCGCAATCTGCGAGATCACGAGCAATACGGCGTCCGTACTAATCGTTTGCATTTTGGTTCTCCACGCGTGACAAGCTTCGTCACGTTTCAAGGCCACCATTCTAGCGGACAAATGAATCGAAAAGATCAAAAGTCCGCCCCGGGGGCTGGCACATGCACCACCACGACCGAGACTGCCCCATCCCGCCGCACTTTTCGGCGGGTGGGACACGATCCTGCATGGACAAGAGGCGACGCCGATGCGCATTCGTTCGAGTCCCTCGAAGAAGGAAGGTCGCCGAAGGCACCGCGGCGATGAAAAATCCACACCTCCGCTGTGACATCTAACCTTGCCCCCTCCCCACCGTTTGAGCGATCCTTGCAGGATGGTGTTTCAAACCGATGTTCGACGCGGAGAGCGCGCCCAAATAGCAGACGCGTTCAATGCAGGCCAACCCTTAACTCCGTTGCCTGTAATATTCTGTGCGCAAGTGCTTGCTCCTCAATATTTTAGCCAGACCAAGCCAGATCGCCCCGCCCGCAACTTATTCAAAACAGAGATTTTACAAGATCGATCCGTAATTTTTTTAATCCGGAATCTGACGTCACGGGCGAGAGAACCGTCGGCCTCGACGAAAATTTCTAGCCTGCCTCGCGCCAGGCAGCGCAAAAAATCTTCGCCGTCCGCCCAAAACTGTGTCACAATGAGCCCGTGGGAAGTGGTCGCTTTGGGGGTATGTATGTCCTACCGGAAGGCCTGCCTGGTTGTTCTTCTGATTTCTTCCACCGCCGCACTGGCACAAATTTCACATTCTGAACAAGTGCAGATCGCGCCGCCTCTGGTGCGCGCCATCGATCCCCCTGCACCCGACGCAACTGCCGCCGATCTTGAACAGCAAGCTGACCGGCTCCGTGTCGACAAATTGTATCTCGATGCGCTTGACTACTATCATGCCGCGCTCAGCAAGAAGGGAAACGAAGCGCGTTTGCTGAATAAGATCGGCATCACCGAACTCATGATGCAACGCTACAAAGAAGCGCGCCGGTCATTCGAGCGAGCCATCCACTTCGACCATAAATATGCCGACGCCTATAACAACCTGGGCGTAATTTATTACGAGAGCAAGAAGTTCGGAGCCGCGGTCAAACAGTACGAAAAAGCTATTGCGGTGGATAGCAGTTCTGCGTCGTTCTTCAATAATCTAGGCGCAGCTTATTTCTCCAAAAAAGATTTCGAGCAAGCCGTAGCCGCCTACCAGCATGCTCTCGAATTGGATCCTGAAGTA
>Ga0207124_1080_pt1 | contig 13369 bp, 10 predicted proteins | sample Alteio_BWMinHeat_37_FD_153506 | JGI IMG/M metagenome (GOLD analysis project Ga0207124, IMG submission 153506) | Enriched cells from forest soil in Barre Woods Harvard Forest LTER site, Petersham, Massachusetts, United States -... | ecosystem: Environmental > Terrestrial > Soil > Temperate forest >... | reverse complement strand
GGGATGTGTCCTTTGAATATCCACCAACCGTTCTCTTGACTCTGGATAATTTCATTCAGATTTAAACTGCCGGAAAGCACTACGATTGCTAATACAGACATGCCTACAGATAACTCGTAACTCACTATCTGTGCACCACTGCGCATTGCTCCAAGTAATGAATACTTATTATTGCTTGACCATCCTGCCATCAATATTCCGATGACTCCTACTGATGATATTGCTGAAACATATAACACCCCGATGTTGATATTCCAGATGGTTAATCCCTTGCCGAAAGCTATAGGTGCCATTGCTGCGAAACATATTGCAACGACTAAGATAGGAGCAAAATTAAATAGGAGTTTATCCGCACCATCCGGCGTAAGTCCTTCTTTTAATAAAAGTTTCACGGTATCTGCAATGGCTTGAACTGTACCCCATGGACCTACTCTGTTCGGACCTAAACGAATTTGCATGAATGCTGAGACCTTGCGTTCCATATAGACCAATATCAAACAAAGTACAACGAAGAAAGTCAGGGTGCATAACCCAACAATTGCCATCTCTGAAAACATCACCAGAGTATCGTTCATCTTAGAGGTCAGCCATGTGTGGATGGCTGTTGTTAATGTGGTGAAGTCGTAGATATGTAATAGCATACTAAAATATTAGGCTGCAAAATTAAGAAAAGAAATGAAAGGTCACAATGATTTTTGGAGCTATGGAAACTCATTAATAAAATTTATCTTTGCCGCCGATAATTATAAATTATATAGCTTTAAAAAAATATGAAGAATCTATTATTTTCTATTCTCATTCTAAGCATTTCCATGAATATGGAGGGGCAAAGTATGGCAGGTGGCAGCGATCATTCCCTGGCTGTTTGCAGTGATAACACCGTATGGGTTTGGGGTGGCAATGATGCAGGTCAGTTAGGCATTGGCACTAAATCGGATAGTAAAGTTCCTGTTCAGGTAACAGGTCTTACCGGTATTATTGCTGTTTCGGCTGGACATTCTCATTCGCTGGCATTAAAGAATGATGGAACCGTATGGGCATGGGGTGCCAATAGTCATGGGCAATTGGGCACCGGAGATAAGAAGAACAGTAAAATCCCTTTAAAGGTGAAAGGTCTTACTAATATTATCGTCATTCAAGGTGGAGAGGAGCATTCGCTTGCCATAAAAAAGGATGGTACAGTCTGGACATGGGGCTGGAATGGAAACGGTCAATTGGGCATTGGGAATAACCTGGACAGTTACGTGCCGGTTCAGGTAAAAGGGCTTACTAATATCATCGCTATCGCCGCTATGGGAAATCATTCCGCAGCATTGAAGAATGACGGCTCTGTGTGGGCGTGGGGATGGAATCTGATTGGGCAATTAGGCAATGGCACCAAGACCGACAGCAATATTCCAATGCAGGTGAAAGACATTACCGGAATTACCGCCATTGCTGGTGGCATGAATCATTATATAGCCTTAAAGAACGATGGAACTATCTGGACTTGGGGATATAATCTTGATGGTGAATTAGCCACTGGCGATACCAAGAACACCAATATTCCGGTGCAGGTAAATGGAATAACTGATGTGGCTGCCATTACTGCGACTTATGGCAATTCCGTTTTCCTGAAGAATGATGGGACGCTATGGATTTGCGGATATAATAATGATGGCGAGATTGGCAACGGCACTACTACAGACAGCCATATTGCGATTCCGGCAACTATTCACGATGTTATTGCTGTAAAAGGTGCTATGGCGCATACTTTTGCCATCAAGAAAGATGGGACGCTGTGGGGCTGGGGAAAAAATGACGATGGCGAAATAGGTTGCGGGGATTCCAAGAATAAAAGTATTCCGGTACAGGTAATTTGTCCCTGCAAGTCTTTTCTTATTCCACAACTGAAAAATAAAAAGTGAAATCAGGTGATATTTCTACCGATTTAAAAGTTTTTTGTAGTTTTACGCCCTCGAATTATTGAAATGGCAATAGCAAATCTTATAAACATACGTTCTAAATATACTGAAAAGGGGCATTCTTTAGTCTTTGACTTTCATTCAATATTTCTTTCAACAAGGAAATCAAGGCATAAAGTAGCGGCTAATGTATATAAGGTAGCCGCTAAAGTAAATACATTAGTCACTAAAGTATTTACTTTACGGTCTAAAGTATTTACTTTAAGGTCTAAAGTATTTACTTTAGTGACTAATGTATTTACTTTAGTGACTAATGTATTTACTTTAGCGGCTAATGTATTTACTTTAGCGGCTAATGTATTTACTTTAGCGGCTAATGTAAATACTTTAGCGACTAACTTATATACTTTAGCGGCTACCTTATATACATTTCAGACTGTCGGGCAGGGAATTTAACATCAATTAATGTCAAAATGAGAACAATGTTTACTCGCTTTTCTGTAAAATCATTAACCTTAGCAGGCTTTATCATCCTGAACTGTCAATTCATCATTGCACAGAATAGTTTCAAAGCTATTGTCAAAGATGAATCGAATAAAGAAGCATTAATTGGGGTGAATGCTTTGCTCGAAAATACAAATACTCCAAGTACAAGTGATGCTACCGGCTCATTAGAAATAAAAAATATCCCTGACGGCGAACATTGCATAATCTTTTCTTTTATCGGTTATGAAAACAAGAAGGTATGTCTTACTTTTCCTTTGAAAAATCCTACAGAAACGATTACTGTTGAATTAAAACCTGCGGGGAAGGATTTGAATGAATTCATCGTTACCTCGACCAGGAATAATACCCGCATAGAGGATTTGCCTATAAAGGTTGAGGTCATCGGGTCGGATGATTTGGAAGACGGCATCACGAGGCATCAGGCAAATATTTCTGAATTGCTCACTCAATACATCGGAATTATGGCACAGCAAACCTCACAGACTTCCGGCAATATAAATCTTAGAATGCAAGGGCTTGATGGCGGGAAATATGTCAAGATTCTTAAAGATGGATTCCCGCTGAATGATGGATTCGCAGAAGGTTTGAATGTCATGGAGATACCCCCGCTGGACTTGAAGCAGGTAGAAATCATCAAAGGTACCGCCTCCACACTCTTTGGCGGTGATGCCATTGCAGGCTCTATTAATCTTATCTCAAAAGAACCAAAACCGAAGACTGATTTATCTTTTTTTGCAAGTCAAAGTACCTTGAAAGAGACTGATCTTGGAACATTCTTTTCTAAGCGGATGGGGAACTTCGGGATTACCTTTCTTGCTTCATATCAGCGCGAAGATGCCGTTGATATTAACCATGATGGTCTGTCAGATCAGCCGAAGGTCAGGGGATTTACTATCAATCCGAAGTTCTTTTATTACTTTAATAACACAACCAAGCTCACCCTTTCAGTTTCTACCGGCAAGGAGGACCGCAATGGTGGAGATATGAATGTATTGAATGGTCATGCGGACTCTGTTCATTCTTATTTTCAAACAAATCATACCACTCGGAACTACTATCAACTCCTCTTTGAGAAAACATTTTCTAATGGCAATGTTTTTAGTGTTAAGAACAGCATAGGGCTTTTTGACAGGAGCATCGGAAGCAGTATTAGTTATGATGGGAATCCAAGTAGTTTTGAGGGGAAACAGATTTCTTCCTGGTCCGAAATATCTTTTCTCCAACACTTAGGCAAGAATGACCTTGTTACAGGCATTGACTTCTCTACGGATAAATATTCGGACACCACTGTGATTCATTATGACAGCAATATTTATCGAAGAGGATATAATTACAGTACCTTCGGACTGTTTGTTCAGGATGATTGGAAGGCAAGCAAGAAAACTACCATACAAGCTGGAGTTCGTGGAGATTTTCATAACACTTTCGGCACCTTTGTTTTGCCTCATCTTTCTATTCTTTACAAATGGAATGATAAGTTATCTACTCGTCTTGGTGGTGGCTTGGGATACAAGGTTCCTACCTTCTTTGAGGATGATGCAGAGATGCAGGGCTTCGGAACCAATGTCCTTCCACCCTTAAATTTAAAGGCTGAAACCTCTGAAGGAATAAACCTTGACTTCAACTACAAAACATTCTTCAGTGATGATGCAAGGATTAATGTGAATGAAAGTTTCTTTTATACCACCATCCAAAACACCGTTGATCCTGCCGGCGAAAGATTGGACTCTAATGGATATTTGGTATATGCCAACGGCGACCCTGTAACTGCAATGGGTGCGGAGACGAATATCAATTTTACTTACCGGAAACTTAATGTCATTGCGGGATATACTTTTGTGAGTGCGCAGGAAGAAGAGGCATCTCATAATCTCGCTGTTACTCCTAAGCACCGTGTGATTATAGATTTGATGTATGGCAAAGAATCTAAATGGAAAGCAGGGGCAGAGGCTTTTTATACCGGACAACAATACTTGCGTACTGGATCAGAAGTTCCTGATTATTGGGTACTTAGTGCTGTCATCCAAAGGAAATTCAAGAACTTCCTCATCGCTTTTAACCTGGAAAACCTTCTGAATGTGAGGCAGAGCAATTATGAATCCTTATACACAGGCACCCTTCAAAACCCTGTCTTCAGAGAGATATGGGCTCCTATGGAAGGCTTCAAAGCAAATGTGTCTGTGAGGATCAATCTATGAAAGTAAGTGGCTTTAGTTTTATCCGGAATGCTATAAAGTATGACTATCCCATTGTGGAGGCTATAACTTCTATCTTGCCTCTATGTGATGAGTTTGTTTTAGCTCTTGGTAACTCTGATGATAACACAGAAGCTCTTATTGCGTCCATTAATTCTCCTAAAATAAAAATCATTCATACTGTTTGGGATGAAAACTTGAGGGAAGGAGGGAAGGTCTTGGCAGATGAAACAAATAAAGCGTTTGATGCTGTTTCTCCTGATTCTGATTGGGCGTTTTACATTCAAGGCGATGAAGTGGTTCATGAAAAATACCATCAGGAGATAAAGGATAAAATGATCTTGTGGAAAGATGATAAAAAGGTCGAAGGATTGCTGTTTAATTACTTGCATTTCTATGGGTCTTATGATTATATCGGTGATTCAAAACGCTGGTATGGCAAGGAAGTTCGCATCATCAGGAATTTAAAGAACATAAGGTCTTATAAAGATGCTATGGGCTTTCGCATGGATGGTAGGAAGCTGAATGTGAAGCCTCTTGATGCCTGTATCTATCATTACGGATGGGTGAAGCCTCCCGAATCCATGCAAGCCAAGCAAAAGTATTTTCATTCCCTGTGGCATGATGAAAAGACTGTCGAGAAGATGGTGAGTGATGCAGAGCGTTTTGATTATTCAAAGATAGATTCGCTGGCGGTATTCAAGGGAACTCATCCCGCAGTGATGCAAAAAAGAATTGCAGAGAAGAACTGGACATTTGATTTTGATCCTACAAAAAAGAAACTCTCCGCCAAGCACCTTCTCTTCAATAAAATAGAGAAACTTACCGGCTGGAAACCCGGCGAATACAGGAATTATAAAGTGATTTAAACATATAATAATCATCGTCGTGTTGCAGCAGCCCAAAAAAGGCTTCTATCACACTACGATGAAAGGAAATAAAAAAAGCGGCATGTTCTATACCGCTTTTTGAATAATGTTTTGTTATGTTATACTAACGAGTTTTTACTATCTCACCTGAATCACCGATTCCATTTATGATTACTTCCAAGTAATAAACACCAGCAGATATGTTATTTAAATTTAATTGCTCAACATGATCTCCTGCACTTTTATTTTCAGCAAATCTCAACACCTCTTTACCTAAATTATCAAGAATTATAAAACTTACAGGTGCATCTTGTTTTAATTGATATGCAACGTTTAATTGGTTATCGTTTACGGGATTGGGATAAATTTTAATGCTGCTTACATTCTGATTAATTTCCTTTATATGATTCTCAAATGTACAAAACAATGTACCTGGAATTAAAGGACCACTACAAAGAGGTAAATAAATAATTGATGCGCTTCGCATGACTACATCATCACCACCGTCTATATTATCAGGCTCATATATTTTCATTCTATTCCATGGATCTACTGGACCAACAAGATTGCCAGGTGCCCAAAACATTAAGTTATTGCTTTGATTCACATGTTCCAATAAACAAGCATGACCAAGTTCATGCAATATGGCACCATGAAAATCTAATTTATGCCAACCTATTGAATGAGTAGATATAGATGTATCGCACTGCCAGGTATAACCAAGAAGCCAACTCGAAGCAGTTGCAGGATTTCTTAAAATACCAATTTTAATATTGCTTGCCACTATATATCTCTCACTCCCTGATGGATTTGTACATATTGTTGGGTAAACGTATGTTGCTTGTATTATGTTAACAGGATACGAATTTACCAAAAATATTGTTGAAATCCCATCACCATTAAAACCATTATCTGCAATAGGAATGGTGTCTAATAGAAAATTAATATTAATTGCACAATCCCATTCCTGAATTGCTAATCGAATGCTAGGAATCAGGTTTGGGTCAGGATAATTAGTAATACTAGTATCTAATCTAAATGTAATACTCCCAATATGGTTTTCATTTGCGATATTTACTCTTCTTTTTGGATTATTTGGACCAGGATCAATTCGGTCATGAATACCATAAGGACAATAAACTTCCAATGGATAACTTGATGCGATTTCTCCTGAATCTGTTTTTATAGAAAATGTTCCACTACCTATACATGGGAATCCATTTGAAGAAGCATATATAGTAGAGTCAACCCAGGAAGGAACATTTACTATTATGGAATTATCTGACCATAATAAAATATCCCTATCATTGAGTTGAATAGAATCTAAACCTCCATTATCAGCATTTTTCATAAAAACTTTTCCTTTTTGAAGTCCAAAATAATTACCATTTATGGTCAATTGCTCCTTGTTAACAGGATTTCCAGGATAATAATCACCAGGGTAAATTGTTGCTGGCGAGAAGCCTGTTATTGTTGGAAGATGATGGCAATAAACACTATCAATATGACCTGAATAAGTAGTGGTATTAAATTGAATAGCAGATAAAATATCAGCATCAGGCAAATCTGTAAAAAAAGAACTTAAACCTACAAAACTTAGGTTTGTAAATGATGAAAATATTTCTGAATAACAATCTGCAACCGGTACGCTGACATGCAAGAAGTTTTCAAACGTAGTGGGTATCTCTGCTCTATGCCATCCTGTTAATAAAGATGAATCAGCCCCAAATTGAACATGAACAATATTTGAATTATAATCGAAAAATGGATATAATATCATGCTTGGATCGAAAAAGTAAGCATCTGTAGAAATGTTAATAGAACCTGCCAGAAAATTTCCTATGGTATTTGAGAATAAAATATCCATTACACAATTATCTAAATATTTGCCAACATCATCTGCAGCTATTAAGATATCAAATTCAAGATTGCTACCAGACATATATTGATTAGCCATCGCCAAACTTAGTCCAACATCAGTTATATGTTTACTATGTCCATTATTTTTATTTGTAGATGTATGATTTGAATTAACGGGATTGATTTTTGGTTTAATGGGAGTTATTTTGTTTTCATTTGGACTTTTTTTTTCTAACATACCTTGTTCAAGAGATTTCGGTTTGAGGTTAAATTTCTCATCAAAAAATTTCAAAACTTCTACCGAATTAAACATTATATAATTTATATCTAATAAACAATTTACATGAGTCGCATTAGAGAAAGGTTGACAATAATCCGGTGGTTTTATTTCATCACTAAAAAAGTAGATTCCATTTCTTGTAAATGAGCCTTGTTCAGATAAATGCAGCATGTTATATTGACCATTTTCCTTTGTATAGAAACCAACAAGTATAGAAACTTCATATGTAATAGATGAATCAACAACACCCTTCAAAAAAGAAGTAGGTTTTATCAAAAGTAACGCATAAGCTTCACCTACTTCATCATCATCCTTACCTTTAGTTTTTTTATAAAAAATTTTGTTATCAATGATTCTACCTTCAATTACGGTTGTACTTTTATCCATAAGAGGTTTTACCCATGATTCATTTAATTCCGGCATCTGTATTACTTGTGCCATTGTTACTACCCTATACATTAGGGCTACTACGATTAAAATTACTGTTATTTTTTTCATTTTTTTTAAGTTTTAATTATTTAATATTTTTAGATTTTAATTTCTTGCCTAAACAACAGAGGCGGGGTGAATCGCCACTACTTAGGAGGTTCCAGCAAGAAACCCGTACCAACACTGACAATGCCCCGCCTTTTGCGGACATTTAATTAACAGTGTTGGCAATTTAATACTTAATTTTTAAATCTTGCTGGATTTCCCAAGTAATATTTTAAACGCCTTTATGTTGTGTACTTTTCTATTTCATTTTTCTATTAATTTATATTTTCAAAGAGCTTACCCCTTCACCCTAAACGTCCTAACCTTAATCTTCTTCGCTCCAGTATTAGTGATTTTGATACAATTTCCAGACCCGGGAATATCAGCCTTCTTCACAGAAAGCATAGTATTAAAAACAAGAGGAGTTCCCCCAACAGCAGGACTGGTAGGAGTAGGCACACGACACACAGTAGCACTCCCGCCCGCAGTCAGCAAAGTAAGCTGATTCAAATCCCTCGCGACAGGATTCTTCAGCCAGCAGATACCCTGATTAGGTTCAATATTCCTGTCCACAGGCTCCACCGCTTGCTTAGGAGTTACTGTCCCCAATATCGCCACAGCCGTAGCCTTCTTCATCAAATCCTTATTTTTATTCTTCGCAGCATAAGCCTGAATAGAACCAATCACCTGCGCACAAGTCTTCAGCAAAGTCTTTACTATAGCCTGATTCGACACACTCAATGTATGAATTTGTGTCTTCAAAGTAATCTGTGTAGTACTCATATTCCAAGCCAGATTATGATTAGTAGTAATAGAAGTAATATCAGCACCCACAAAACCCGCAGTATTCAAAGCAGCAGTATTTCCACCCGCAGCAATCCTCAACATAGTAGCATTATAAGCCAAATGAAAAGCCCCAATATCATGAGTATTAATGCTCTTCCTGAAAGCCCCCAAACCAAAAGAAGCCACGCTATCAGTAATAGTTCCCGCAGTTCTGCAAACTTTAATCTTAAATTCCAAATCCGTCAGGATACTTTGCTCATTATTCATATAACCATTCCTTAATTTAGTATCCCCAGCATTCAATTCAATCAACGTATCCGTCCCACTCATTGCATTCACAGCAGCAATTTGCGGTACAAAAGTAGCAGTCTCCCAAGGGTCCGCAATCACCGTATTATATAGCTTTACAGCCACCCCGTTAGCATCCAGCAAACTCTTGGTTGCATTCGCAAAACCCACAACATCCTTTAACTCCATAATCATCTATATTTTAAACAACTCTGCAAAAATAGATAATTAAAAGTTCTCCACCAAATTAAATCTCATTTATTTTCAATTTCCACTGTTAAAAACTTTTTTCGATGGTCTGGATTTGTAATCCCGACCCAATCCAGGCACGATTTTTATCCCACTTCGACCAATGTATAGCATGTGGATGGGTTTGTATAGTATCTCAATTCCTTTGTATAGAATGAAAATGCCTTTGTACAAGATGAGAATGACTTTGTATAAGATATAAGTGTCTTTGTATAGAATGAGGATGCCTTTATATAGAATGAGAATGCCTTTATAAAGGATTAGGATGCAATTGTACCCCTTCAAATAGACTTCTACCTTACCCTTTAGCGATTTTCTCTACTGCATTGACAAAGAAATCAAGGTCTTTAATCTTAGTATAAACATGCGGAGTGATACGTACCCCTTTGAATTCATCATGGGTAATAGCTGTAGTATATATCTTGTATTTAGCGAATAATTCTTCCTGTATCTTACCATGTTCCATGCCTTCGATAGTGAAGTTACAGAGAGCGCAGGACTGGTTGTCTTTAAGAGAAGTATTGAACTTTAATTTAGGAATCTTCCCGACTCGTTCCGCCCAGTAATTCTTTAAATATCTAAGACGTTCTTCCTTTCTTTTGGAGCCGATGCCGTTATGGAAATCTATAGAATTACCAATAGCGAGTTCGATAGGAAAAGAACGTGTGCCAAGATGTTCAAACTTACGAATATCTGTCAAAGAGAAATCCTTGGGCGCACCAAAGAGCGGATATAATTTCTCTATCTTTTCTTTCTTCATCCACATCATACCGGTACCAAAAGGAGCACACAACCATTTATGCAAGCTGGTAGCCCAATAATCACAATGCAAATCATAAATCTTATAATCAACATGTGCAAAAGAATGAGCGGCATCACAGATGACTTCACAACCGTGTTCGTGCGCCATATCAGCGATCTCACGCACAGGATTAATCTGACCTGTCATAAATATAACATGGCTCACATGGACAATTTTAGTTTTCGGAGTCATTGCTTTTCTATATGCTTCAGTAATTTCACTTGCATCTTTTGGAGCTATCGGAATGGAGATAATATTAAGTTTGATACCATCACGCTTTACCCGTTGATTCCAGGCATTCATCATGTTTGGATAGTCCTGATTGGTAATGAGAATCTCATCACCGGCTTTTAAATCCAAACCAAAGATAATAGTCTCCAACCCTTCGCTGGAGTTACGGTTTATTGCAACTTCTTCAGGAGAAACATTGGCAAGTTCGGCTAATTTATTACGAACATTCTCCCTTCCTGCACCCAATACCGTCCACATGTAATAAGCAGGACCTTCATTACAGATACGGACATACCTGTCCAAGGCATTCTGCGTAATTAATGGCTGCGGACTGACACCTCCGTTGTTAAGATTAATGATTTCCGAAGACACGGAATACGATTGCTGGATCGTGAACCAATAGTCTTCATCCATCGCAGCTTCTTTTGGTGAGAGATGCTGAATCCTTGAAGTTGCAGCTTTAACACCTTCCATAGGAAGCATATCTAATAATGATAATGTCGCTAAACCCCCGGCAACAGCTCCGGCTTGTCTGATAAAATTTCTTCTTGTGTTCTCCATAGTATTTTTATTTAGGCGGTAAAATTATATAAAAGAAAGTAAATGAAATATTCAAGGCTATAAGAAATCTTCTAATTCCTGACTAAATTATATTTTTGCACCCTCTATGCAAATACAAATAGTAAAATCGAAGATTCACAGGGTCAGAATCACACAGGCAGAATTGAATTATGTCGGCAGTATTACCATTGACGAAGACCTTATGGATGCTGCTAACCTCATCGAAAATGAGCGAGTGCAGATAGTAAATATCAATAATGGCGAACGCCTGGAAACATACGTCATTAAAGGCGAACGAGGCTCTGGCATCATTTGTCTCAATGGTCCTGCAGCAAGGAAAGCACAGATTGGCGACATCGTCATTATTGTGTCTTATGCAGGCATGGATTTCGAGGAGGCTAAGACTTTTAAGCCTTCCGTTATTTTCCCTGACAGCAATAACCGTTTAATCCGGTAGAAGTTGAAAAAAAGGGTCATTTCCGTTGTAAAGTATATCTTGCTTTTATCCATCGGCTTGGGTTTATTGTACCTTGCCTTTCGCGGTAATGACTTGAAGAAAATGCTTCGCGACATCGAAAGCGCGAACTATTTCTGGGTATTATTATCGCTCTTTGTTTCTGTCCTTGCGTATATCAGTCGTGCCATGCGTTGGAATATGCTGATAGAATCCTTGGGTTATAAACCAAAGGTGAGAAATACCTACTGGGCTTTGATATTCGGATACTTTGCGAATCTTGCCGTACCTCGCCTTGGTGAAGTATCGCGATGTGGAGCATTGAGTCGTAAAGAAAAGATTCCATTCAATGAATTACTCGGCACCGTCGTCATTGAGCGTGTGGTGGATGTCCTGATGTTAGTGGTGAGTCTTTTATTGGTTTCTTTTTTAGAATTCGGACTGCTGAAGAATTTAGCATTAAGGGCATTTAATTTTCATATATATCCAGCCCACAGTAGTTTTATACTGATGGTTAATTCCTGGAAATTCATTGCAGTGATGCTAAGTCCTTTGGTGTTATTAATCTTTCTTCAAATCTTTTTTTCATGGCACCGAAAGAATCAATCTCCTACTTTTGATAAGATTTCAAAACTCTTCTTGGGAATAGTAAGAGGCTTCCAAACGATACTAAAGATGAAGAACAATTGGAAGTTTATCGCCCATACGTTATTCATTTGGATCATGTATTTTATCGTGAGTTATGTCTGTTTCTTCAGCATTCCAGCGACCTCAAATTTAACTCCTAAGGACGGTCTTTTCATCTTTGCAGTGGGAGGTATCGGGATGACGGCTCCGGTACAGGGAGGCTTTGGAATATATCATTTGATTGTTTCGCAAGCCATGACTTTACTTGGAATCCAATTGAGTGATGGCTTGGTGTATGCGACCATCGTACATACTGCACAAACCTTGCTGGTATTATTGATGGGCGGCATCTCGGTTATTTATTTCCTTAATCCTAATAAAAATGAGCTATGACCAACTTAGAAATCATTAATTCAAAGATTTATACCCCCGAAAGAATCATACATCAGTTAAGCGTATGGAGGTTTAAAGATCGTAAAATAGTTTTTACTAATGGATGTTTTGACATTCTTCATCAGGGGCATATTGATTACCTCTCCAAAGCTGCTGACCTCGGTCATGTATTGATTATCGGCGTTAACAATGATGCTTCCACAAGAAATTTAAAGGGTCCCTCCCGCCCTATTAATGATGAATATTCCAGGGCGATGATTCTTGCGGCATTACATTTTACTGATGCCGTAATTTTGTTTGATGAAGCAACGCCATACAATCTCATCAAATACATCCAGCCAGACATTTTAGTCAAAGGTGCCGATTATACTATTGAACAAATTGCAGGTTCTGATATTGTCCTTGCCAAGGGTGGACAAGTTATAACTATTGAGCTTCTTCCTGGCTTTTCGACTTCTGCCATTGAAGCAAGAATCAAGGAGAGTTAATTTATTCACCGCGAAAAATATATATTTGCACTCCTGATTTTTAATTCCTAATTGAAATAATGCCCAGGTGGCGAAATTGGTAGACGCACCACTTTGAGGGGGTGGCGACTGAAAGGTTGTGCTGGTTCGAGTCCAGTCCTGGGCACCAATATAGAAACATCATTTAATCAATATGTCAGAACATAAAATAACCTTGAATTGGGTGAGAGAAAAGGATGATTTCTCTTATAAGATGTACGACAGAACTCATGAATGGAAGTTTGAAGGTGGTACAGTAATCAAGGCTTCGGGTGCTAAAGAATTTTATGGCAATCCAGCCTTTCCAAATCCTGAGGAAGCACTTGCAGCAGCACTATCCAGTTGTCATGCACTTACTTTTCTTGCCATTGCATCAAGGAAGA
>Ga0207124_1079_pt1 | contig 13439 bp, 16 predicted proteins | sample Alteio_BWMinHeat_37_FD_153506 | JGI IMG/M metagenome (GOLD analysis project Ga0207124, IMG submission 153506) | Enriched cells from forest soil in Barre Woods Harvard Forest LTER site, Petersham, Massachusetts, United States -... | ecosystem: Environmental > Terrestrial > Soil > Temperate forest >... | reverse complement strand
ATCGATACTTCTATTTGCCATCTTGCAGCAGCACTTGGTAAACCGGTATGGGTTCTCCTGCCAAATCCAGCAGATTGGCGCTGGATGCTCATGCGTTCTGACACGCCATGGTATCCAAAGTTCCGTCAATGCTTCGTCAGCTTGTAAATAAGGGACTTCGGCCGGTACTGAATTAAGATCAGTCTTGAAAACAAATGGCAAACTCATCAACGCAATATGCGTATCAAAATAAGGAATTTCTCGCTGGCCTTGTTCAACAAGTATGTCGATGTAGGGACACAGTTTCAGCAAATCTTTGAGTGCATTTTGTGTTTCAAAAATAACCGTTGCGCCCATTTTTTTAAGCAGAGGTAAATAGCGAATGAATTGGAAGGTATCACCAAATCCTTGCTCAGCATAGACAAAAATACGTTTACCGTGCAGATCTGATCCATCCCATACTGGTTGTGAAAATTGTTTTGGTTGCTCGTCAAATGCTGCCCAGCGCCATTCATATTCTTGCCATCCATTTTGAAAATCACCATTGGTAAGATAAGCAAGCGCGAGACTAAAATGGGCATGTGCCCAATCAGGTTTTTGTTGTAGCACTTGTTGATAGACAGGAATCGCCTCTTGCACGCGATTTGCTTTTTTGAGCGTGTATGCATAGTTGTAACCAATTTCGGTGCTGTGCGGATAACGCTCTGCTAATGATTTATAGAGTGCGCACGATTCATCGATGCGATTTAATATGTTTAATGCATTAGCATAATCGAATTGGGTGGGGGCGTGTTGCGGGTCCAATTTTAGCGAACGCTCGAAAAGGGCGGCTCCCTCTGCAAGTCGGTCAAGGGAAACGAGTGATTTGGCACATTGTCGCATTGCTTGCCAGGAGTTTGGCTTAAGTTCCAATAGTTTTGAGAACATTTCCGTAGCTTGCTCATGCTGATTTTGTTGCTGATATATAGTGCCTAGCTGTTCATAGGCTCGCTCATAAGCAGGATTTATTTCCAATGCTTTACGTAGGTGATTAATTGCAGAAGGTATGTCATGAAGATCTGCATAGCAAACGCCACAATTATAATGAGCTTGTGCGCAGGTGGGATCAATTTCATAGGCCATTTTGTACGCATCGATGGCTTCCATTAATTTATTTTGCGTTTGCAAAATCGCAGCCATTTGAAATGTCGCAACCATGGAAGGAAATATGCGCATAGCATTGCGGTAATAATCAAGGGCTTTATCTAAATTTCCGGCATTCATTTCTCGATTGGCCATGGTGAGATACTCATTGCTTAATTGCGCGCGCGTTGATGTTGTATCTGCATAAAACGTATTTGTGCACATAGCTAGTGCACAAAGAATAAAAAGTGATGGTTTTTTCATTACAGTTCCTTTTTGGTGATGAGGTGCGGTGTGTTGGCTTTGTTGATACTACAAAATGGCAAACCTGTAAAGCAGAAGGAAGCACGTATAAGAAATTATACGTGCTTCCTTTTTAACAAATTTTTAAGTGTGTAAGCTATCGGCTTTCTTGAGGTGATTGGCACAATTGATGCAAGGTTGGTTCCTGCTGCATTTCCTCATCAAAGTAATGTTTTGATACTTCTTGAGGTGTTGTTGGAGTGCCAACGGGTGGAATGTTATCGGGATTACAATCTTCATCCCAAGGAAGTGTGTCATAGACAGCAACTGGACTTATGCCAAAATTGTGTTCTTTACTAGATGATTCGGTTGTAATTGTTAAGGCTTGTTTGAAGGATTGAATCCATGTGGATGCGGATGCGGGAGTGTCGGAATTCATAGCTTGCAAGAACCAAGTCGACGATAATAGTATGAGCAGACTGATGGTATTCATGTGCTTCATAAAAAACTCCTTTTATTTTTATAGCAGATAGTTTTGCTTTATCGTTATAACGCAAAAAATTATGAAGCACAACTAGCCCCAAATATGAGCTTTACAAAAATGATTATTCTTGCGTAATTTTTGCAGGTGTAAGTGGAGGTGCTGCGTAATGTTCTTTATACCATCCTGCTATGAAATTAATGAGTGGCGTTACGCCCTCTTGCGTTTGTGCATTGACAATAACATGCGGTTGATATGGCTCAGCCTTAATTGCAGCGTCATCAGGATGTTCAACTTTATCTATCTTATTAAACACGTAGATCATTTCTTTGTTGACTTCCAGATCCTGCAAAATACTCTGCACAATTTTGATATGCGATTCCCAATTTGGATCTGAAATATCGATGACTTGAATTAATAAATCGGCAAATTGCAGTTCAGAGAGGGTAGATTTGAATGCCTCAATAAGATGGTGGGGTAAATTTTGAATAAACCCAACAGTATCAGAAAGAACGCCGATTTTGGTGCCATTGATAAATAAGGCACGAGTTGTGGTATCGAGCGTTGCAAAGAGTCGATCTTCAGCAAGCACATTGCTTTTGGTAAGAGCATTCATGATGGTTGATTTGCCGGCGTTTGTATAACCGATAAGACATAGGTGAGGAATGCGGCTATCAAGTCGCGACTTGCGTTGTGTTGCTCTGACTTTTTGCAATTGTTCAAGTTGTTTGCGCATGCGATGCATGGTGGTTTCAATAAGCCGCGCTTGTTTTTCTTTTTGTGTTTCACCGGGACCCTTGTTACCAATTTTTCCTGCTTGTTGTGCAAGGTGTACTCCCTTACCAGCCAAACGAGTTTTTTGATGCTTGAGCATAGCGATAGCAACTTGTGCTTTGCCTTCAGCTGAATGCGCATTTTTTTCAAAAATTTCTAGAATTAAATGAGTGCGGTCAAACACTTTGCAGTGCAACAATTCTGATAAGTTTCGTTCTTGTTGGGGAGTTAATGGTTCTGAAATAACAATTTCTTCGATGTTATTTTTGTCACAAATTTCTTGTAACTCATCTAATTTCCCTTGCGTCACAAAATACCTAGGATCAATATCACGTAATTTGAGGTAATGTGTTGCAGTTGGTTTAATTCCGTTACTTTTAATAAGGTTTTGGAATTCCTCAAAATAACTTTCGATGTGCTTGGTGCGATTGTACGGCGCATGAATTCCAAGCGCTAAAATAGAAGATGATTCCTGGGTTGAGTAAAATTCTTTTTTGGGCATATGGTTTATCTCTAAATTAAAAATGTCAGATCATAAATATAGTGTAAATAAGCATTCATAATCGACGTTTGTCATCCTGAACTTGTTTCAGGATCCATTGTATAACACTTTATGAGACCTGGAAATAGTGGGTTAAGTATATTAGTTTTTCATTAATTTAGCTTCTCATCAATCTCACGTTAATTATCAGCATGAATCCTTACTAATAATTCTAATAGAAAATCAGCTTTGGTCAAGGGGGCTTTTGCGCTTATAATGGGCTCGTAGTATACTGCCAATAATATAACCAGATTATCGGTTTAAATCTAATTATGGAGGATTTCATGATACGTTTCACAAGGGCTATTTTAATAGTACTTATAGCATTTTTAATATGTCCTAAGTCTTATACGATCTCTGACAATGAGCAGGCATTTATGGGGCTAATGGGACTCATAGGGTTAGCAGGTGTTGCTGCGTTATGTGCTGATGGCAAAGCTAAATCACGATACCATGAAGAAGAAAGGAATAAAGGAAGTAATGATGGCATGATTATTGGCGGTGCCAAATATATTTATCATAATGCAATATCTCCTGTTCTTCAGGGTACAATCATGGGCTCTAGTTACCAAGGATTAAGTCACCTTATCAAGAAGTCAGGAATGGACTATGAAGGCTTTTTTAAATGGATAACAACGATTGCGAGTCTTTCATTAGGTTTTAGCATATCTAGCAACAAAAAAGCAGATACAACAAATCAAAATTTATTCAGATTAGGTCTTACCGGTGTTAGCGCAATTCTTGCAAGTTGGGGCACTCAAAAGCTTATGCAACAGAGCTAAAAGAAGCGCATAATCTGTTAAAAATGCTTATGCAATCAAGTTAATGGTAATGAATTTTGATTGACCGCGGATACATTCCGCGGTCTTTTCATTTTTTAAAGTTTATTAGGGCCTTGAAATTAAGATTCCGTAACAATTCAGGTAGAAAATATGGTGAGCCAAGGGCTTTTGCATGAATAGCATCGTCTGTTATAATTCACTATGATATGTCAGCAAAATGTTCATCTAATCTATTTAATGGAGGATCTCATGATACATGTTGCAAAACAAGGCTTATTGGTAACAGCCGTGATGATTTGTATGGGCTCAATGGCGCTAGCCAATGACGCGCATCATATAAAAATTAGAGTATATGCTCCAGCAGCTCCACAAGATGAAGGCGTACAAAGAGATGGCGCACTTGTTCGCAGCGCAAAATCTTTGTACAAGAATGTGCTTACTCCTCTCGCCAAAGGCGCAGCGGTAGGTGGCATCTATATGCTGGCAAGCGAAGGTTTGGAGCACATTATTCAAAAGTGTGGCATCGAATATACTGGCCTTATGAAAGTAATTGGATCAGGGGCAAGTGTCGCATTAGGTTTAAGCGTTCTTGGTTCAGGCAAACCAGCTCATACGCCAAGCGAAGGCCTCTTTAAAGTAGGCTTAACCGGTTTAAGTTCAATACTTACTGTGGCTGGCCTGCACGCTCTTGTGCATCAAAATTAGTACTTAACACATAAGATTTATCGACCGCGGAATTAATGTATCCGCGGTCATTTTTCATGTTAAAGGGCTTATTGCGCCCCTTAATTTTGATGCTACACTATTAGAACCAAATTAGAACCTAACTCTTTGTTAATCACTAAAACGTACGTACTCTATGTTTGATTTTTTATCAGAAAAATTTTCTTCGGTCTTTTCTCGACTTACGGGTAAAAGCCATTTAACAGAACAAAATATTCAAGAAACCCTTGATAAAGTTCGGCAAGCCCTACTGGAAGCCGATGTGCCTCTGCATGTTGTTGATACTTTTATAGCAGAAACTTCTAAAGAAGTTGTTGGCCAAAAAGTGTTAAAGTCTGTAAAGCCTGGTGAGCAGTTCATAAAAATTATCCATGAACGACTAACATCATTTTTAGGTGGTGCAAGTTCGGTGCCATTTTCATTCCAAATTCCCTCAGTAGTTATGGTTCTTGGTTTGCAAGGCTCAGGTAAAACGACCACTATTTCTAAATTGGCCTATTTTGTGGCTCAACAAGCAAAAGCACGGGGCAAATCAAGAAATATTCTCATGGCTTCGGTGGACTATTATCGTCCAGCTGCTATCGATCAATTAGAGATCTTGGCAAAATCAGTGGGCAGTTCATTCTATCGATCCTCAAAGACCTCGCCTTTAGAAGCTGTGAGAGATATTTATGCCTATTTTAAACAGGAAAATTTTGAGCTATTATTCTTGGATACGGCAGGACGGCTGCACATCGACAGCTCGATGTTGCAAGAACTGCGAGAAATTGACAGTTTCCTGAAGCCAAAATCCAAGATATTAGTACTTGATGCGATGACGGGTCAGGAATCATTGGCAGTGGCCCAAGCCTTTGATCAGGCGGTGGGGTTCCATGGTGCCATTCTAACCAAAATGGACAGTGGCGCTCGCGGCGGTGCCGCCTTTGCGTTTAAGTATGCACTAAAAAAGCCAATTTTATTTGTTGGTTCTGGAGAAAAGCCTGCTGATCTTGAACAATTTTACCCTGATCGGATGGCAAACCGCATCTTAGGGATGGGGGATATTTTGACGCTGGTTGAAAAGGCGCAGAATTCTATCAAACAAAGTGAGCAAGATGCGGCTTATGAGGCCATTGCAAAAGGAAGATTTAGCTTGCAGGATTTTGCCGATCAGATGGAAATGGTCACTAAAATTGGCTCATTGTCCCAGATTGCAAAATATATGCCGGGCATGAATTCTGGAGCAATCTCTGCGCAGATGCTTGAAAAGGGGGAACGAGAGTTGGTTCGCTTCAAGGCTATTATTAGCTCTATGACCCCAAAAGAGCGCAAAAACCCTCAGCTTTTAGATGGATCTCGAAAAATTCGTATTGCCAAGGGGGCGGGTTTTACAGTGACCGACGTAAATACCCTACTTACCCGATTTGAAGAAAGTCAGCAATATGTTAAACTTTTTAAAAAGTTTGGCCGTTTTAATAAATTATTTAAATAATCATTATCTTTACAAAGGATGCGTTCATGGCAGTTAAACTTCGTTTAGCTCGTGTTGGAAAAATTAAAACCCCCTTCTACAGAATCGTAGCAATGGATTCACGTAAATCACGTGATGGTGCTTTCTTGGAAAATCTAGGCACGTTTGATGGACTCAATACTAAATTGGTGCAGTTTCATACCGAGCGCGTTGATTATTGGATTTCTAAGGGTGCGATACAAACGGATGCCTTTAAGAAATTGCATAAATTATATCGCGAAGAAGGCGTGCTCAAAAGCTAAGGTTGCACGATGCTAAAAAATTTTGTTGAGCATGTTGTTAAACAACTTGTTGATGAAAAAGATGCTGTTGTTGTCACGCAGCGACAAGAAGAATCAAAACATATCATTGCGATTCGGGTTGCGACTATAGATCTTGGCAAGGTTATCGGCAAGGAAGGCACAACCATACGCGCCCTACGCGCCATTGTGGGCATTGTTGGTGAACAACAAGGATATGATGTTGTCGTAGAAGTTGCTCAATAAATGCAGATTTCCATCCTTTCGGTTTTCCCCGAACTCTATTCCTCTTTTTTGCAGACGAGTTTGATACGCAGAGCCCAAGAACAAGGCATCGTAGCCTACGCGTCTCTCGCGTTTAAATCGTTTTGCGATCCTAAAGAACACATCGATGCCCCAACATTTGGTCATGGTGCTGGCATGCTTATTCGGCCTGAGGTAGTGGAACGGGCTGTTGAAGCTCAAGAAGCAAAACACGGCAAAGCATTCAAAATTTTTTTTTCACCTCAAGGCAAGCAGCTTAATCAGTTCCAACTCCAACGATTTGCGCAAGAACTCCAGCAGAAAAATCATCTCATGCTTATAGCTGCTCGCTATGAAGGCATGGATGCGCGGGTAGAAGCAGAATATGCCGATGCCGTAGTTTCGATCGGTGATTTTGTGCTCATGGGTGGTGATCTTCCAGCTATGATGCTTCTTGAAGGTTTGCTGCGCCAGATTCCTGGCGTGGTCGGACGACAAGAATCGGTGCATGAAGATTCATTTACCGGGCCATTTTTGGATTATCCCGAATATACTGCTCCCGTTATCTGGAAGGGTAAAGAGGTTCCTGCAGTGGTGCGTTCTGGCAATCATGCGCAACTGCGTGGCTGGCGCCTCGATACTGCTGCAGAAAAAACGGTGCATGAGCGATTTGACTGGGCGCGCTCGGTGTCTATGAACAAAGAGCAAGAACAATTAGTGAAAAAGCATATTCCTGCGCATTATATAGTTTTAATGCACGATCATGTGCTCATAGGTGGCGCAACGCAGGAAGAAGGCACAACCTCAGTAACTTCACTCGATATTCATGACATTGCTCGTTCGGCCAAGACCTACGGACTTAAAAATTATTTCTTAGTTACACCTCTTCATGATCAGCAAAAAATAGTACAACGACTGCTTGAATTTTGGCTTGAGGGAGTTGGGATTGATTATAACCCACATCGCCATCAATCACTCAAATCAGTGCAGCTAAAAAGCTCTTTAGAGGAAGTAATTAAGTTTATTACTGAACAAGAGGGAGTAGCCCCTATAACTATTGGTACTTCGGCGCGAGTTCTGGATGCGGGTGGATTAGCTGAGCAAAGAATTATCACCTATCATGATCAAGCAAAAATATGGGCACTTCATCGCCCAGTTCTTTTGGTACTCGGTACCGGACAAGGATTAACCAAAGAACTTATTGATTCCCTCGATTATTTATTGGTGCCATTAGAAGGTTTTTCAGATTTTAATCATCTATCGGTAAGATCAGCAGCGGCAGTCATTTTTGACCGTTGGTTAGGGTATAATATAAAATTTATGCAATGAAATTGGCAGAAACTCAATTTTAACGTATAGTATAAATATGGCGTTTTAACTATTGTTTTCCCCATGCACTGGAAGATTTAATCTATTCCGTTCGTGGTGAGCATAGTCGAACCATAAGTCCGAATAAAAAAATTTAATGTGTAAGGATTTTTTCATGAAAGCTAAAGGTTTTACGCGCGAGACAGTGCGGGAATACGGGATACCAAAGGTAACATTTCTAAACTTTTCTGTAGGTGATACCATCGCAGTTTCCCAACGTATCGTAGAAGGTGATAAGCAACGTTTACAGGTATTTGAAGGTGATGTTATTGCTATTCGTCGCAAAGCAGCTTCCAGTACATTCACCGTACGCAAAATTGGTGCCAATTCAGTTGCTGTTGAAAGAATTTTCCCTTTCTATACGCCGCTCATTGAATCAATTAAATTGGTTCGCAAAGGCCAAGTGCGTCGCGCAAAATTGTTTTACCTCAGAGACCGTGTTGGTAGAGCTGCTCGCGTTGCCGAAATGGTTCTCACCAAAGAACAAAAAGAGCAACAAACGCAAAAAGAAACAACACCAACGAGCGGAAATCAGCCACAATTATAAATTTGAAGCTATGAGCGCAAGAAAATCCTGTGCACTGTTAGTAGCCTTGCTGTTGCCAGCATGCTCGGGAAAACAAGCAAAAAAAGATAACAAAGAACGTCAACCTGAAAAGGTTGACGTTGCGCTTTTTAAGGCATTTCATGGGCAAGAACATATTGAAGCCCTTACTGCCGATGTTCAAAAAAAGGTTCCCGTGTCGGCACCAATTTCCATGGCGCACTTTGAAGCGTCGTTAATTGATATCCCGATCCCACTTGGTGCAACCTGGCAGGAAGAGCCTGCTGATGAGAATGTTTTTCCTGGATTGATCACATCCATGGCGAAAGCGGATATTGTTCAATTCTATCACCGTGAAATGGAACGTTTGGGTTGGCAAGAAGAGGTTATTTTTGAGGGTGATACAACGATTTGTATTTTTAATAAACCCAATCGGTGGGCGGCAATCTCAATCCAGACTCAGATTTGTCACTCATGGTGGAAATCTTCCGAGACAAAAAATCTGATTCATATTCAGCTGACACAAAAATAAAAAGCCTGCAAGAATAATCTTCTTGCAGGCTTTTGAGTTATTGCATGCGGGCGCATGCCTTTGTATTACATGGTTTTGAGCATATTTTTTTAGTGCACGTCTTATTGCAATTTTCAGCACATTCATACTCTCTAAAATACAATGGTCGTTGCAGTAATCGGCTGCTGGCGCCATAGCGGCGTGCAAAATCACCAAACGAATTGTTCTGCGCATAACTTAGGCAGCTTGCAAGAATTTGAACGGCGATGAAAATACGTATTGTTTTCATAGGTTCCCCCCGGTTTTTTACATTCTATTTTTCTATATTTGGCGCTCCAGTTTGTTGTTCAAGCGCGTTCTCCAAAAGTTTAGCTTTGGGCAATGTTCGCTCTTTCTTTAAAAGAGCATTTTCATTACCAAGCAGTAGTAATTGTTTTTTTAACTGTGTAATTGTTTGCTCCAATTCGCTCATTTGTTTCTTGTTGGTTTTATAGGTGCTGTTACTCAACAAAAGCATGTGCTGAGCATTTTCAAGTTCTTGTGCGCAATTATGTTCTCTTCTGGCTAAATCCTCATTACGTTGTTCAAGATCTTGCACGTGGCTTGTAAGCAAATTATTTTCATAAAGTGCTTGTGCCAGACGGTTTCTCAGCTCATTCTCTTCTTGTGTTAATGTTTCAAGGCGTACCTTGATATCTTTATATTTTTTTTCGCAGGCCAAAATTTCTTGCTGTTTTTTTACCAATTCTCCCGACCCATTCTTAGATTTGGCAGATCCCTTGGAGATATTTTTTTTCAACATCACATCAGCCGCATGAAGACCAATAAAAATGATGCCCCCGACTGTCAGAAAAAAAATAATGCGATGCTTCATATTCGACCTTTTTAGTGGCATACAAAATTTCATAGTGTTTAATTGTACTACAATATTAAAAATTCTAGAATTCTATTTGCAATAGATTCGTTGATAAGAAATGGATTTCTGAGTATCACAACTATTTTTGGTATCTTTTTTAGTCTGCGGTGTTTTTGATTGTTACTGGAAATAACAGAAAAAAGCGTATTTCTAGCATTTTGAAAAGAACTGAAGCAGAAATCTATTATTTTTTTAAACTCACTTGCTATGGTGCAATCGAAATATGTAAAAAACGTCAAGCTAAAGGAAATATATGAAGCATCTTCGCTTTTATTATGGTCTGTTGATGTTATTCGGTTGGTGCAGAGCACATTGCATGGAATCATCGACCGCACAAAATATGCTGGATCTTTTGAGCACCGTTAAAGGTGGGAAAGTAGTGGTTGATAGTGGAATTCCATTTGCCTATGGTAATTCAAGAACAGGAAGCCATCATCAAAATTTTGTTTGGGGCAAAGTGAGTACAGAAACGTTAAGGATGGCGAAGCAAGAATTTGGACGAGATGGTTATGGTTGGTGGGTCACAGAAGACGCACGCGATGATCGCGAAAAACTCAAAGAAACAGGCCATACGTTTTGTGGCCTTACGCCAGAAATGAGCTGTGATATTGCTGGGCCACAAAAAAAAGGAAAACTCATCGATGCACTTACAAAAAGAATTGAGAAAAAATATCCTGATCTCAACACATTATGGGCACAGAAAAAATTCACAATCGAAAAAGTGACCAAGGACGAATTCCAGGATTTTGTTGATTCTCAAAAAGAACTATTTCCTGAAATACCGCAAGAATCAACACAGAAATTTTATGAACGCAGCTATCTACCAAATATTGATAAGAATGTTATGTTCGGGTTTTTGGCTCGATTAGATAAAAAATCGGTTGGCAGCGTTTTGACCTACCTCGGTAAAAAAACAGTTGGTGTTTATTCGATGTGTGTGAGTAAGGAGGAGCGCCACAAAGGGATTGGCACTGCATTGATTCGGTATGCAATAGAGCATACGCCGATGCCTGACAACACCGAAGAAATTGTGGGAACCTCACTATTTGAGGCTGTCGGTTTTTATCAAAGGCTGGGTGCAGGAATTGATGTTTCTCGAGGACTTGCATATTATGTCATGGAGCCAAAACCATTGATTAATGAAGAAGATTATTTTCCAACCTTGTAGAGCAAGAATCGTAAAAAAAAGAGAGCTTCCAAAAAAGGAGCTCTCTTTTTGTGGTTAACTCAAACTTCATTCTTGTTCTTGATCATGTTCTTCGTATTCTTCTGTTTCTTGTGTGCTGCGTGGTGCACTGCGCTTTGTTTCTTGTGCGGTGCGTCTTGTGCGTCGCGGTTGGCGTTCTTCACGATATACTCTTCGTGGAGCTGAAGGTTCATCTTCATAGTAATAATAGCGACGGCTATTGTCGCGTTCAGCAGCTGCGCCTGCTGTAAGACCAACTGCTGCGCCTACACCAGCGCCAATGCCAGCGCCGCGTCCGCCACCTGCTAAGCCTCCGATGAGCGCTCCTGTTGCCGCACCACCAAGAAGACCTTGGAAAGCTTCGCCATCAGTTTTAATACTTTGTGGTGCTAATGAGAAAAATAGTAGAATAAAAATCAGTAATTTTTTCATAACAACTTCCTTTATTAAAAATAACGTTATTTTATAGTTTAAGTTTACAGAAAAGTAAAAGTGAAAGGCAATAATTTTTAGAATTATGCTCAATTTTCAGCATAACTTTCTAAAAAAATTAAAGTTAATGATTATTTAATGAGATATTTTGCCAATTGATTTATTTTTCCTGCTCCCAGGAGTAGGACAAGGTCATCTTGAGCAACATTCTGTTCTAGAATTGCTTGGATATTTTTAAAGTCAGATTCTAGCGGAAGATATTCGACATTAAAGCGCGGATTATATTTTTTCAATGCACGCACAAAATTTTCGCTTGTGACACCCTCGATCGGTTTTTCCCCAGCCGGATGTATGTCGGTAATTAAAAGATTGTCTATGGGGCTTTCTAGGAATGTCTCTATGAATTGTTGCCACAGTTTGTGAGTGCGAATATACCGGTGTGGCTGAAAAACTACCGTAAGTCCTTTTTTAGTTCTTCGATGTGCAACCTTCAAAGTATTCATAATTTCTTGCGGATGATGACCATAGTCGTCAAACACTTCAGCGCCTTTAAAGGTGCCGTGATAAGAAAATCTCCGCGCAATGCCGCCAAAATTTTTTAATGCCTGGGCAATTACTTCAAAAGGAATTTCAACATCAAGGGCTACAGCGATCGCCGCCAAAGTGTTAAGCACATTGTGTCTGCCGGGCATGGTTGCATAAATAGTACCTAATGGTTGCGTCATTCCTTTTTTCCATACCGTGAAGGTGGAATGATCAGGATTTAACTGGACGTCCTCAGCCCAAAAGTCAGCGATTGCTGGATCAAGCCCATATTTAATAATTTTTATATGAGGCATTGGTAGCAATGATCGCACTTCTTTATCATCCACGCACAAAAAGGCTTTGCCGTAGAATGGAAGATTTTCTAGAAATTGTCTGAACGTGCTTTTGATATCATCAAGATCTTTGTAGGTTTCAAGATGTTCAAGATCGATGTTGGTCACAACAGCAAGTGTGGCATCTAATTTTACTAAAGATCGGTCACTTTCATCGGCTTCGGCTACCAAAAAATCACCATCGCCTAATCGAGCATTTGCTGAAATATTTTTAAGGTGACCCCCAATAATGACGGTCGGATCCCGTTGAGCTTCGATCAGAATGTGGGAAATGAGCGATGTTGTAGTTGTTTTTCCATGAGCGCCCGAAATAGCAATGCTATATTTTGTGCGCATGAGTTCAGCAAGCATGAGTGCGCGAGGTATGGTTGGGATGCCACGCGCCTGCGCTGCTATAATCTCTGGGTGATCTTGCTGAACCATGGAGGTGTACACAAGAATATCTATCGAGTTGTCATGGCACTGTGGGGTGTTATTGCCCTGATAAATAAGACAGTCCACCTCAAGAAGATCTAAAATACTTTGCTGATGAATATCGGTATCACAGCCAGAGATGGTATAGCCCTGAGCTTTGAGCACTTTAGCTATACCACTCATACCTATGCCGCCAATACCGACAAAATGGACGTGTGCTTTCTTGTTGTACAACGTTTAGTTCCTGTTATAGAAGTTCTCGTAATTTCATTAATTTTTTTTGTAAGAGAACTATTTGTTCTTCAAGTGACTGTGCGGTGGCATTAATTGTTGTTTTATTCAGTTCTGCGGGTTCAAGTTCGGTTTTTTGTGATGCAATGATGGTATGATGGGCACTTTTTTCCATAGCTATCTGCTTTTTTGCGCCCGCGATAGTAAAGCCTTGATCATACAAAAGTTCTTTTATCCTAAAGAATCTTCTCGCATCACGGTCGTCATAAAAGCGTTGGCCACCATTTGATCGGTGGGATTGTATGCCAAATTCCTTTTCCCA
>Ga0207124_1078_pt1 | contig 14057 bp, 12 predicted proteins | sample Alteio_BWMinHeat_37_FD_153506 | JGI IMG/M metagenome (GOLD analysis project Ga0207124, IMG submission 153506) | Enriched cells from forest soil in Barre Woods Harvard Forest LTER site, Petersham, Massachusetts, United States -... | ecosystem: Environmental > Terrestrial > Soil > Temperate forest >... | reverse complement strand
TAAATACTACTTACAATGATACAGTAACACTTGCAGGCGCTTATAAGCTGGTGGTTGCAGATTCAGGCTGCGATGGTATTAGTTGGTGGAATTATGCAAACTATTCACCAAACCCGGGAATTGGGTCATTTAAAGTAACAACAACTACTTCAGCTTTTGCAAAGCCACTTACCGGATATTTTAGTGGTGATTTTGGTTGCGGATTTGTGCAATATTTCACAGCAGGATGGACCAATGCAGGTGTAGCCAATATGAATGAACAGGGTATCCGTATAGATACATATCCAAGCCCTGCTCAAAACAAAATAACAATCAATATTACAGGTATGCAGAATGTCAATGGCAATTTGCAAATTATTGATGCACTGGGTAAGGTAGCAATGATGGTTCCTTGTAATAAAGCATCGCTGGTGGTTGATATCGCCGGATTGCAGAATGGACTGTACACAGTACTGTTTACTGACAATGATAACCAGCGATTACAAACAAGAGTTGTTGTAGCAAAATAAACAAGTCTTTTAGTAATATTCCCTCCCATTAATGTGAGGGAATATTTTTTTGGTATTAACTTTAGCAAATGAATGATCGTGTAAATAAGCTGTTGGTATTTCTAAAAGAATCGCCTGATGACAGTTTTTTAAAACATGCATTGGCGCTGGAGTATATTAAGGCAGGCGATGATATGGAGGCAAGGATGATGTTTGACTCAAACCTGGAAAAGGATCCTGGTTATGTTGCTACTTATTATCATCTTGGAAAATTATTAGAGCGGGTAGGCGAGCAGCAAAAAGCGATAGCAATATATGAGCAGGGTATGGCTGTTGCAAAAAAAGCAGGCGATATGCATACTTATAGTGAACTGCAGGCTGCACACGAAGACCTGGTATATTAAAAGAAAATGGACCTGTTAAACGAGTTTCAGAAAAATTGGCAAATTAAGAAGTTTGCAAACCCGGGGCAAAAGATATTGCTGGCGGTAAGCGGTGGTATGGACTCGATGGTAATGGCGGACCTGTTTTACAAATGCCATATACCGATAGCCATCGGACATTGTAATTTTCAATTACGTGATCAGGATGCTGATTTGGATGAAGCATTGGTAAAAGACTGGTGCCTGGATAAAGAAATTACATTTCATAGCACTCGATTTGATACCAAAGAAAGTGCTGCAGAGTGGAAGAAAGGCACACAGGAAACTGCACGGATATTGCGCTACGAATGGCTCGATGCTATTTGTGCTGAGCATAAATACACACATATTGCTACTGCACACCATGCTAATGATAATGTAGAAACGCTACTGATAAACCTATTTAAAGGTACGGGCATGAGCGGGTTGCATGGTATACCCGAACAAAATGGTAGTATTATACGCCCGGTATTATTTGCTGCAAAAGCTGATATAATTGAATATTGTAGCACAAATAAAATATCTTATCGTGATGATGTGTCTAATGCCACAGATGCCTACTTGAGAAATGCTGTAAGACATAATATTATTCCCGTGGTACAGCAACTGTTTCCTAATGCTATTCAAAATGTAAGTGAGAGCATAGAACGATTTACTGAGGCAGAAAAACTATATAAAAAAGCTATAGAACAAGAACGAAAAAAATTGTTTGAGCAGCGCGGCCAGGATATTTATATACCTGTTTTAAAATTAAAACATAAGCAGCCACTCGAAACTATTTGCTACGAATTATTTTCACCCTATGGCTTTACGTCCGGGCAGATACCGCATATTATTGAATTGCTGGAGTCGGGTAGCGGACATTTTATGAAATCGAATACACATCGAGTCATTCAAGATAGGGGGTTCCTGATCATTACTGCTATTGCAGAAACCAATACTGACTTTATAAGTATAGAAGGTGTACCCTGTACTATAGCTGCTGGCAGGTATCATTTTTCCTTCTCAACAATAAACACACCTGAAACAATTAGTAGTGATAGTAATATAGCTTATATAGACATGAAGCGTTTAGAATTTCCGCTTACGCTCCGTAAATGGCGGCTGGGTGATTATTTCTACCCGTTAGGCATGGATATGAAAAAGAAAAAATTAAGCCGGTTCTTAATTGATAATAAGATAGCACTGCACGATAAAGAACATATATGGGTGCTGGAATGCAGTAAGCGCATAGCATGGGTAGCCGGAATGCGGCTGGATGAACGCTTTAAGATAAAAGCAGGCACAGAATTAGTGCTGAAAGTAGAAGTGAAAATGCACTAAAGATGAGGGTGCATCATTTGCCGTATAAATATCTGCCCGTGCGAAGGGTCTAACAAGAATGTAAATACAAACCCATACACAGAGCCCCAGAAGTGCGCATCGTGGTTAATATAACTGCCACCCCTCCTTGCCATATACACACAGTATACCAGGTAGCCAATAGCAAAAACAATGCTGGGTATAAAACCATAAATACCTGCCCATGGATCAAAATACACAGATGAAAAAATAACTGCTGCTATGCCACCGGAAGCGCCTAATGATCTATAGCTTGAATTATTGCGGTTCTTCCAAAAGGAGGGTAAGGATGCGGCAATGATACCTGTAAGGTATAGAATGAGAAACGGGTATGGGTGCCCCAGGTAATAAACAAAATAGCCTTCTACAAACTGGCCAAAGAAGTATAGTGTAAACATGTTGAAAAATAGGTGTGAGTAATCAGCATGTATAAAACCGCTACTCAGCAGGCGATAGTATTCAGCAGGGTTGCCGTGCATATACCTTGGCCAAAGAATAAGCTTATTATAAATGGTATTATTATTAAATGCAGCTAATGAAACTAATACGGTAATTACTAAAATGATGATGGTATAAGTCATTTCCCTTCTTTAGGATGTAAAAATAGCGCTTTATGAATGATGATAAGGTGAATTATTGAGGATACTAAAAGCTCGGTATACTTGTTCTGCAACGATCAGTCGCACTAATTGGTGAGGAAATACCAGTGAAGATAAAGACCAGGTTTGTTTGGCCGCCTTACGTACATTGTCAGTAACACCAAATGCCCCGCCAATTAGCAATACCAATGTTTTAGTCCCCATATTCATAGCCTGCTGAAATTGCTGACTCCATTGTATAGAATTGAGCTGTTTGCCTTTTTCGTCCAGTAGTACCAGGTAATGCTGTGGTTGCAGCTTTTTCAGCACCAATTCTTCTTCTTGCATTTTGCTGCGATCAGGGTCGGTGGTCGCATTTTTTTTAGAGGGTTGTAATATTACCAATTCAATAGAATTGTAGGGTTTTGTCTTTTGAAAATAATATTGGATACCTTCCTCTATGAAAGATTCGTTTGCTTTACCGATAGACCATATTTCTATATGCATAATAAATACATATGTTTGAAAGAGACATAAAAAAAGCACTTTTTAAAGTGCTTTTTAGTGACCTCGTCAGGATTCAAACCTGAAACCTTCTGATCCGTAGTCAGATGCTCTATTCAGTTGAGCTACGAAGCCATACCGTTTTTTTTAACGGATTGCAAAGATAAGAATACTGCTTGATTTTTACAAACTCTTTATAAACTGCTGTTTACTATCATTGTAAATCATTTATATTTTATGATTTCATTAATATTTATTTTTTTAGTCATTTTACAAACTAATCTTCACTATTTTCGGTGAAATTATGTAAATCTATAAAACAATAACCATGAAGACGAGACTGTTACTATTGATATTATTATGTCCTGTATTGGCCTTTTCCCAGCAATACGAAATTGGTATAGGTGGTGGTGCAAGCATAAATAGCAAACCAACTAATAATATGTATTTCAGGGGAGACAGGGTAGCTGCCAACTATGCTACAGAGCTTACATTTTTAAAAAATGTAGACAAAAGCTGGCAGGTAGGATTAGACTTGCATATGCTTGAATTGTCACGCAGATCCAATATAAATTATAATAACGATGGTAATCTGATCGGTTCAGATAATAAGAAATTGGTCTACGCCACTTATGCTTATTCATTTTTAGCGGTTGCAAATAAAAAATTCTTTGTAGACAATAATTACTTTTATGTTGGTGCCGGTATGGGATTTGCCATTGCCAGGAATAATTCGAAAAAATTACCTGTAGATGCATCTTACGAGGCTCCCGATGGCGGCTACGGCCTTTCTGTTGGTTTGCAGGCTGGCTATTCTGTTAATTTCAAGACGCGTTGGGCTTTGAATGTTGAAGTCGCTGCACGTTATTACGATCTTGATTATGATGCGCATGCACCGGTAGTAAAGCCATATACCAATATTCATTACAGGATAGTTTCTTATCCTGCAACAATTGGCGTACGTTACAGGTTCGGTTATGAAAAGAAGTTGAATAAAATGGGAGAAACTATTTTAGTTAAATAGCAGATAAACATACTCGATAGTACAGGGTGTAAACTATTGGTTTACACCCTTTTTGATGAATGGAGTTATGCCTTCAAACTTTTGAAAGTATAATATATATCACGCTAACAGGGGTATATTAATATTGCCTATCGTTCTATACCTTGCGTGCTGAAGTAACTTAACTTTATAATACATGGAACCAATTATTACGATACGGCATCTTGGCAAACAATACGACCAAAAAACCGTACTGAATGATATTAACCTGGACATCTTTCCCGGGCAGATCATTGGCTATATAGGCCCCAATGGTGCGGGTAAATCTACCACAGTAAAAATATTGACCGGTATCATACAGGATTTCTATGGAGAAGTGAAAGTAGCAGGTAAGGACCTGCGCGAAAATGTGCTGGAGATAAAAAGCATCATAGGCTATATCCCCGAATTGGCAGAAATGTACGACCTGCTTACGCCAAGAGAATATCTTTCCTTCATTGGCAAATTGTATCATCTGCCGGATAATATAGTAGAAGAGCGCTCACGTCGCATGCTCGAATCTTTAGGACTGCTCGAAAACATAGACCAGCGTATGGACAGCTTTTCTAAAGGCATGAAGCAGAAAGTGCTCATCACTTCCGGCTTAATGCATAATCCTACTATCGTAATATTAGACGAACCTCTTTCGGGACTGGATGCCAATGCGGTCATTATGATAAAAGAATTGATGCAGGTATTAAAACAAGAAGGTAAGACCATCTTCTATTGTTCGCATATGATGGACGTGGTAGAAAAAGTATCGGATAGGATCGTACTGATAGACAAAGGCTCCATTATTGCCAATGGTACAATAGATGAACTAAGACAAACGGCGGGTGATACTTTGGAAAACATATTCTCACGCCTTACCTCAAGCACTGACCAGGTTGAAAAAGCAGATGCTTTCGCTTCAGCTATTCATGATATTACAAACAATAAATAACCGGCAGCTATGAATAAATTCTTTCTTTGGTTAGCCATGCTGCCATCTGGTCTATGGAAAAGCATGGGCGCTGATATAGGCCAGCTCAGGGCTATGCTCTATGCCAAACTAACGATAGATGACCGCAGGCCCATAACAATGGGGCGCCAGCGCAAACAAAAAAAAGATCGGAAATGGGCCATTATATTCAATATGTTCATTTCTTTTTTCATGGGCTTTTTATATGTCATGCCCCTGTTGATAGTAAAAGAAAATATTATCTCAATATGGTTCTACTATACCACATTCCTGGTATTGCTCACATTCTTATTGATCACAGATTTTTCTAACATCCTCTACGACACCAAGGATAAATTCATTCTCTTTCACCGACCTATCAACGACCGTACTTTATTCCTGGCGCGCCTGCTGCACATATTCATTTATATTATTCGCACAGTAGTGCCTATGTCTTTACCCGGATGGATTGTCATTAGCATATTTATGGGCTGGAAGGCTGCTTTGTTTTTCCCAATACCATTATTATGCATGCTATTCATGGCCATGTTTTTTGTAAATGGTATTTACCTGCTTATTTTAAGGCTCGCATCGCCACATCGTTTTAAAGAGATCATCAATTCTTTCCAGATATTTTTTGCCATTCTCATTTTCGGCGCATCCTATTTTATGCCAAGAGTATTGCAAAGCACGGTATTTCAGCATATAGACCTCCATGCTATTGGTTGGGCCAGGTACACCCCTTCTTATTGGCTGGCTGCTATGTGGGTATGGGTAGTGCCGGGCAAAGCCCTTGCAGGTTCTCAAATGTTGAGCGCCCTTGCTATTGTATTTCCATTGTTCTGTTTGTGGGCCACGGTAAAGTGGATTGCTCCTCATTTCATTCGCAGCCTTGTTGCTATAGATGGAGTAGAGGTAGCCCCACCTCAAAAAAGTACAAAAGAAGCAAAAAAAGGTATTTACAAATTCTTTACAGAATTAGTAAATAAAACCGGCGGAGCCAAAGCTGGTTTTATCATTACCTGGTTGCAAACATCGCGTAGTCGCACTTTTAAAATGCGTGTATACCCAAGCTTTGCTTATGTGCCCATGTATTTTGTTTACCTGCTCACATTAAATAAGCATTCACTGAAAACAATTTTTTCCAATCTTAGCGAAACGTCTTATCATTTAGGCCTCATGTATCTCTGTTCTTTTGTAATGCTGCAGGCATTAAATTTCTTAACCATTTCAGATCAATACAAGGCAGCATGGGTATATTATGCAGCGCCATTGGAAAAACCCGGCAATGTAATGATAGGGGCTTTTAAAGCTATATACATCAAATACTTTCTGCCATTTTTTGCTTCAGTCTCAATAGTTGTCGTGTCTGTATGGGGCTTGTCAGCAATATTAGATGTCTTCTTGGCTTTAACAAATGTTACACTCTTTGCAGCATGTATTATGCGGGTTGGGTTTAGAAGATTGCCCTTTTCAGTTATGGACCAGATGTCAGCCGGCAGTAGCCGAACTGTTCGTGTATTAGTATCTTTAATAGTCCCTTTTGCACTGGGCGGCGGACATTTTTTAGCAATGCATGTCTGGTGGCTTAAGCTCATATTCCTTACTTTATCAGCTATATTGCTCTGGTTAGTAGCAGATAGCTATGCCAATACAGATTGGGCAAATATGAAAAAGGAAGAACTCTAAATTAGTGGTCACTCAAATTTTATGATGAGAAAAATTTATCTTGGTTTAATCGCAATTGTATCGTTGGTTGGTTGCAATAATACAAATACTGTTAAGAATAATAATCCTGTAAGCAATATGGATAATAACGCCAAAGACCTGTATACACTATCTAATGCTGATAGTGTTACGCTGAAACATCTGGACCTTGATATAAATGTAGACCTCCAAAACAAAAAGATTACCGGCAGCGCTACCTGGACATTAGCAAACATAACGATTCAAAAAGAGCTCATACTCGACACCTACGATCTGACGATTGATAGTGTATTAGTAGATGGGCAAAAGCAGGCATATAGACTGGACTCATCTATACAATTCCTGGGTGCAGCTTTACACATTCCAATACAACCCACAACAATTTTTGTATCTATCTATTATCAAACAGGAAAAAATGCACGCGCCTTACAATGGCTGGAACCACAACAAACATTCGGCAAAAAATCCCCGTTCTTATACACCCAATCAGAATCTATTTACGCCCGCTCATGGATACCATGTGCTGATGGCCCCGGCATACGCTACACTTACAATGCCCGTGTAAAAGTGCCTAAGGGATTACTGGCATTAATGAGTGCTGAAAATCCACAGCAAATAAATGACAGCGGCATATATCACTTCACTATGGATAAGCCCATTCCTGCTTACCTAATGGCGCTTGCAGTAGGCGATATCGCATTCAGGAAGATCGATGAGCGTACAGGTGTATATGCAGAACCGGCCATGGTTGATAAAGCCAGGTATGAATTTGAAGATGTAGGAAAAATGGTTACAACCGCAGAGCATTTATATGGTCCTTATCGCTGGGGAAGGTACGACGTCATTGTATTACCTCCCGGTTTCCCTATAGGTGGTATGGAAAACCCCAAACTCACTTTTGCTACGCCTACTATTATAGCAGGTGACAGATCTTTAGTAAACCTCGTAGCCCACGAATTAGCCCATAGCTGGAGCGGTAACCTGGTTACTAACAAGACATGGAATGATTTCTGGATGAACGAAGGCTTTACCGAATATTTCGAGCGCCGCATCATGGAAGCGATGAATGGCAAAAGCTATTCCGATATGCTTTGGCAAATTGGCTATGAAGATTTTGAAGAAGAAGTGAATAACCTCGGCAAAGACAGCAAAGATACCTGGCTGAAATTAGACCTGAAGGGTAGGGACCCCGATGATGGACTAACAGACATACCATACGAGAAAGGTTCACATTTCTTAAAGCTGATAGAGACAACAGTAGGCAGGGATAAATGGGATTCTTTTTTGAATAAATATTTCAATGAACATGCTTTTAAAACAATTACCACAGAGCAGTTTCTTAGCTACATGGATGAGAACCTCATTAATGGAGACACAGCACTGAAAAACAAAATAAATATCAATGCATGGGTCTACGGCCCCGGCATACCTGCTAATTGTCCGCTCACTGATCCGGAACGCTTTAAAAAAGTAGATGCCCAGCGCGCCGACTTTTTAAAAGGTATAGATTCAAAAAAATTCGTTACTACCGGCTGGACCACCTACGAATGGCTGCATTTTCTACGCAAGATGCCTAAAACACTATCTGCCACGCAAATGACAGAACTCGATGCTGCATTCCATTTCACACAAAGCACCAATAGCGAGATCGCAGACCAATGGTATCAAATGGCTATAACTGCAGATTATAAACCCGCATATGCCGCTATGGAACATTTTCTAAGCTATGTAGGCAGGCGAAAATTCCTCGAACCGCTCTACAAACAAATGATGAACACCGGCAAGCAGGAGATGGCAAAACGCATTTATAAACAATACAGGCAGAACTATCATCCGCTCGCACAGGAAACGCTGGATAAAATGATGAAGCAGTGAGAATTACCAGCTTAGCAGCTCACCTATCTTAGCCGCCACCTTATCTGCATTGGGCAGCATAGCAGCCTCAAGCGCCATGTTCATAGGTACAGCAGGCAGGTCCAGCGCGCCAATGGTCATTACAGGAGCATCCAGGTACCTAAAGCAGTTTTGAGCAATCCTGCCTGCTAATGCTTCGCAGAAGGAATTGCGCAGTTGCTCTTCGGTCAGTACTATGCATTTGCCATGCTTCTTCACCGTGTTATAGATCAGCTCTTCATCCAGTGGGTAGATCGTGCGTACGTCCACAATGTCTACACAGCCGGGGTATTGTTTGGCTGCATTCTTGGCCCAATACACACCCATACCGTAGGTAATGATGCAAATAGATTCGCCATTGTCTATCGCATCCTGGCTTGCTTCTAATGCTAATACGCCTTTACCAAACGGCAATACATAATCACGATCCGGCTCTATCATTTTTGCTTCGTCAGTGCCGGGCACCTTGCTCCAGTACAGGCCCTTATGCTCCAGCATTATTACAGGGTTAGGATCCAGGTAGGCTGCTTTCATCAGGCCTTTTATATCTGCTGCATTGCTCGGGTAGGCTATCTTAATACCCTTTATAGTAGCTAATGTGCTTTCCACACTACCACTATGATAAGGGCCACCGCCACCATAAGCACCTATCGGCACACGTATGATACATGATATCGGGAACTTGCCACAACTCAGGTAGCAACTTTTACTTATTTCTGTTACTAACTGGTTTAGCCCGGGATAGATATAATCGGCAAATTGTACCTCAACTATTGGTTTAAGTCCCAGTGCACTCATGCCTACTGTTGAGCCAATTATATAGGCTTCTTGTATGGCTGTGTTGAATACACGGTTGTCGCCAAATTTTTCTGCCAGCGTAGCTGCTTCACGAAACACACCACCTAATCTGCGACCTACATCCTGCCCGTAAAACAGTGCCTCAGGATAGTCTTGCAATAGCTCTTCTACAGCATGCAGGGCTGCATCTACCATCACTACTTTATCCCTGCCTGCTGGCATGCGATTGCCTGTTTCTTCTGTTACCTGAGTAGGTGCAAATACATGGTCCGATACTGTTGAAGGATCTGGCTCGGGTGCATTTACTGCCTTATCAAATTCAGAGGCTATATACTCTCTTTCTTCTTGTTCTATTTTATCCAGGTCTGCTTCGGTATAGCCTTTTTGCAGTAATACTTTCCGCAGCTTCGGGCCCGGATCGTCTTGCGCGTGTTTGGCAAGGTCTTCAGCTGTGCGGTACCATTCTTTTCTTACACCTGAAGTATGGTGCCCCAGCAAAGGCACTTTTGCATGAACCAATATCGGTTTGCGTTCTTTTCTTACCCAGTTTATAGTGTATTCCATTGTTTTGTAAGAATCAATGAAATCACTGCCATTCACACGCACACGCTCCATCCCTTTAAATCCCGCTGCAAATTCATAGGCATCCATCGTGCGCGCCTCATCACTGCTCACAGATATACCCCAGTCATTATCCTGCACCAGGTATATGATTGGTAATTCGTGCAAAACCGCAAACTGGAAGGCTTCACTTACTTCACCTTCTGTCACGCTGCCATCGCCCAGCGAGCAAACTACAACTGGTGGGATAGGGTAGTTTCTCAGTTGTTGCTTTTCTATATATTGTATGCCCTGTGCTATGCCTGTGGTGGGTATGGCTTGCATACCTGTGGCGCTGCTCTGGTGTATTATTTGGGGGTAGTTATCACGACGAATGTTCGGGTGGTTATAATATTCGCGGCCGCCTGTAAAGGGGTCATCTGCTTTTGCCAGCAATTGCAACATCAGTTCATACGGACGGTAGCCCATACCCAGCATCAGGCTCTCATCACGATAGTAAGGGCTTACAAAATCGCAGGGGTTTAGTAAAAAACCGGTGGCCAGTTGTATGGCTTCATGACCCCTTGATGTGCTGTGTACGTATTTGCATATCGGCCTGTTGGCATCATATATGTCAGCCATAGCCCGGGCTGTCATCATCAGGCGGTAGGCTTTTAATAATGTATCTTTTGAAAGCATTGCGGTGTGCAAAAGTAGGGGATATTTTGGGTAATTTGGAATTGAGACTTAGGGAATTCAGCAGCAGGTGTATTTCATGTTAATTTCCCATCTATATCCTTTATTCTTTCTTAAATGGAAGTGCTACATAAAAGGTAGTCCCCTTGCCGGTCTCACTCTCAAACCATATGTGCCCGTTATGGGCTTCAACGATCTGTTTTGAGATACTCAGCCCTAACCCAAATGATGGCTCATTTGCAGTGCCCTGTCGTCTTGCGTTGCTGAATACTTCGAAAATATGGGCCTTCAGCTTATCAGGTATGCCTATGCCATTATCTTTTACCGAAACAACAACAGTTTCATCCTGCACTTTCAATTCTACTTGGGTCACAGATCCTTCTGCACTGAATTTTATGGCATTCATTAATAAGTTATTGATCACACGCCATATTTTATCTGTATCCACAGTCAATAATATATTCTCAGCGATCAGCAGCGTAAGGGTCTGTCCTTTTTCTTTTGCTTTAAATTGCAACAGGTTAATGCTGTGCTGCAACAAACCGCCCATATCTACCAGTTCCATTCTCAACTTGTCTGATGAGATACTCATGTGCAATAGATCCGATATCATTTCAAGCGAATTAGAAGCGGTCACCTTCATTAATTCTACCATGTTTCTATATTCCTCCGGTATCGCTTGTTCATCTAGCAATAAGCTGGAAATGCCCATCACGCCGTGAAGCGGGCTTTTAAGATCATGTGCTATTGTTTTCATTATACGGCCCTGGTCATTCTGGCTTTCTTCCAGCGAATTAACGACCATTCGCATTTCTTCATTTTGTGATTTTATCCGTTGATTGAGTGTCGTAAGGCGTTTTATATTTTTATGGGATTGTATCCAGGCCCTCGAAACAAGATATACGATCAGGCCAATAAGCACTATCAGTATCAATGCCACAGTGAGGTATAGCGTTTTTAATTCATCTCTCTTTTTCAGTTTGCTCAGCTCATACTCGCGTGATATGTGCTCAAACTCACGATTGATATCAACTGTTTGTGTGTTAAGAATGTTCAGCGAATCTTTTAATGATTGGTATCGTTGTATAGCAGTATATGCGGCAGGTAGCTGGCTCGTTTGGTAATAATACTTGGAAAGCACTTGCCAGTATTGCATTTCAGCATCCTTATTTACAACTTCAGATAGTGATAGCCTTACCCGCTCCAGCACCGATAGCGCGTCTTTCAAGCGGTTTTCTGCAATATAGATCTTCGCCAATTTTACCATGCTATATTCTGCGTCAGATCGCTCATGCTTCTCATCTTCATTAATATGAATACTTTCATTCAGCAGGCTTTCGGCTTCCTTTGTTTTTCCTTGCAGGGCCAGCACACCACCTTTATTACCTTTTATGATCCCAATAGCCGTTTGAATGGCCGCTAAACGGTGAGGGTTTTGGATTATCTTTCCTTTCTTTATTGCTATATAATGCAAGGCACTGTCATAATAATAGATGGCGCTATCCTGCACCGAAGCGTGTTCGTAACAGAGTCCTATATTATCGAGTATGCGTTGTTGGGTGTAAAAAATATAAATTGGATCATCTGCGCATAGCCCTACTTCAAAAAAAGCTTTTTCAAAATAGGGTATTGCCTCACGGTATTTTTCCTGTTTATAATATACAGCGCCAAACCTCATATCAAATTCACTGAATTGACAGCTATCCCTCGTTTTTAATATGGCTTCTTTCGCTTTGTAATAATACAGCCACGCGTCTGTGTATTTGCCCTGAACTCGCAACAGGTCGCCTTTTACTAACAAACAGTCTGCATACTCTTTCGAGTGCAGCTTTTGTATATGCTCGTTTTGGAGTACATACAATTCACTGTCTACATATAGTACAGCCTTATTATAATCCCTCGTTTGGGTGAATGAATACCTGGCTTTTTGCTCATATTTTCTAAAAAGATCCAGCGGCCCCGGGGTGGGAAACTGGGCATATACTGAATCTAAAAAACGCATCCGCAGTACCTGGTTATCGGCATAGAGGCTATCCATTCTATGGAAAACTGAATCAAAATACTTTGGATGGTCGGTATTGTTATTCACTGAACGACAAGACCAACACAGAACGGGTATATAAATAAAACAAACTAAGCTTATAAGCCAATTATTAAGCCGCATTATATTTCGGAATAGGTAATAACACGCCAATATACTAACAATATTTAAATTAAATTTTATAATCGTGAGATGCATGCTAATACGACGATAGTGGGATAGACAGGGAATAATATTATTTTTTAATGAAAGCTGAATATTCTGAACATTACTTCGGGAATTTGATATATCACTAAAACATCATTTTATGATCATAGTACATGACATTTTTATTTGCAAACCGGGCAGTGCTTCCAAACTCGCCAAGATGTTTAAAGAAGCTATGGGAGCTAATAAAGAAACGCTAAACATCATGACAGATATGACCGGTCAGTTCAACCGGGTAATTATGGTAAGCCAATATGAAGATTTGAGTGCCTACGAGCAAAGCTGGGAACAATACATGCAAAACAGTGAAGAGATGAAAAAGATGCAGGAAAAAATGCAGGGCTATCAAGACATGTACCTCACCGGTTCACGGGAGATCTACAAAGTTTGGTAGGTAATAATATACTTCATTGCCCTTGGCTGAGACAGGCTGTGCCTGCAATTGCTTCTTTATGCCAATGTCCCATTTTGGTGAAAGTTTTTTTATGGGACATTGATGTGGATAGTTTTTCATTAAGTAATTGATTTAGAGGCCATATAAATAAAAGCTGAATGTCCCATTGTGCCCGCTCAATGTCCCACAGTGTCGCATGAATGTCTCATTGGGAGATTGGGAAAATTGACGTTGGTTCTGTTTGATAATCACCCCGCCTACAGCACCCCTCTTTGAAAAAGAGGGGAGTCTAAAAGCAAGTTAGTATTATTAACAGGGAGTATCCAAATTTAGTTATTCACATCATTTGTTAAAATGCAGAAAAACGGCTGAAAGGCTTGGTGGGGAATGTGTTTTTGTAAAATGTTTTTTGGCAATCAGGAGATTGCTTGCCGGGGCGATGTAGTGAGAGACTACGTCAAAGCTG
>Ga0207124_1077_pt1 | contig 14098 bp, 12 predicted proteins | sample Alteio_BWMinHeat_37_FD_153506 | JGI IMG/M metagenome (GOLD analysis project Ga0207124, IMG submission 153506) | Enriched cells from forest soil in Barre Woods Harvard Forest LTER site, Petersham, Massachusetts, United States -... | ecosystem: Environmental > Terrestrial > Soil > Temperate forest >... | reverse complement strand
GAAGATCGGCGAGAACGTCACACCGATTCAGTTCATCCCGTACACCGACCGAATGGATTACCTGGCGGCGATGAACATGAACCTCGGCTACTCGATGGCAGTCGAGAAGCTCTGCGGCATGGAGATCCCGGAGAAGGCCCAGGTGATCCGCGTGATCATCGCCGAACTCAACCGTATCGCCAGCCACTTGGTCGGCATGGGCACCTACGGCCTCGACCTCGGCACCTTCAGCCCGTTCCTCTATGCGTTCCGTGAACGCGAGATGATCCTCGATTTGTTCGAGGAGGCTTGCGGCGCTCGCCTTACTTACAGCTACATTACGATCGGCGGCGTGCACGACGATTTGCCCGCCGGATGGGTCCAGCGTTGCCAGGAGTTTCTCGATTACCTCAAGCCGCGCATCGAGGAATACCATACGCTTCTAACCCGTAATCATATCTTCGTGCAGCGGACAGCGAACATCGGCATCCTGCCAAAGGACCTCGCCATCGCCCATGCGTGCTCCGGACCGATGCTGCGCGGCTCGCTCAACCGAACCGCCGGCGACCCGGATTGGGACTTGCGCAAGATCGAGCCGTACTGCGGTTATGAGACATACGACTTCAAGGCGGTTATCCCGCCCTTTCCGGAGGCGCCGCCCAGCTCCGTCATCGGCGATTGTTGGCACCGATTTTATGTCCGCATGCTCGAAGTGATCGAGAGCATCAAACTGTGCGAACAAGGATTGAAGCGCTACCCAACCGCCCAGGGGACTCACCGCGCCGCGCAACCCAAGCACTTGCCGGGCGGCGAAGCCTACGTCGAGACGGAGTGCCCGCGCGGCCAGATGGGCTTCTACGTCGTCAGCCGGCCGAGCAAGGATTCGGTGCCTTTGCGCGTGCGGGCGAAGTCGTCGAGCTTCTGCAATCTGAGCGTCACCAACGAGATTTGCAGCGGCTGCCTCATTGCCGACATTCCCGCAATCGTCGGCAGCATCGACATTGTTATGGGTGAGATCGATCGGTGAGTGCGGGCGGAAATGCGGCTGCCGACGAAAAAGCCTCATCCGCGCTTTGGCTTGTGTCGGCTCTGGGACGAAGATAAGATCACTCGGAAGTTAGAATGGGTCGGATTTGGCGGGTCGCAGCTTCCTATGCGAATACAACTGTATCCTCTTGCGGGCGTAGCTCAGTGGTAGAGCAGAGCGTTCCCAACGCTCCGGTCGCGCGTTCGAATCGCGTCGCCCGCTTTTCGTATCGTTGGCCTCCCATCGGATCAGGACGGCGCCCGCCCACGAATAATGTTCCTTAGCCGTTATACCAACAGAGCAGGTCGCAACCCGTGCGCCACCGGCCGGCTCGGCGCCGAGTGAGCCGGCACTTTTCGCATGCGGTGCAGCCCTTCCCGGATCAACGCCTCCGTATCCGCGGCGCCAGCGGCCCGGGCCGCTTTCATGGCGTAATCCAGCGTATCCTGCGCGTACGCCGTCGAGCCAGTTAGCGCGGTGAGGCCGGCGGCATACACCGCATGGGCCACGTGGGAGACGAGCACATCGCTTTGGAAGTCATGAATGGAAGGAGAGGTGAAGGCGAGGTGGCCAAGATCGCGCAACGCGCGCTTCAACTCCGCCGAGTCCACGTGACGGGTTGCCGCCTCTTCCGCAAGCCGGACGACTCTTTCCAAATCCGCTTGGTCGGCGGGCGCGACGGGGAAGCTCATCCCCTTCAGGATTTGCACCGCCTGGCGCGCGCAGCGCGCCGCGAATGCCGCCTTCTCCTCATCGGGCAAGCGTGACAGGAGCGCGAAATGGTCAAGGTTGGACAGGTTCATGACGGGCCTCTTGATCGGGGGTTCGACTCGGTTCCTATTAAGGTCAATCGACAATTGCCGAAAAAACTGGACATGGATTTTCAGATTTTCTTGAGCATTGAGGCGGAGCCATAAGATTCAGGACCGAGCGGAAAAGAAATGAAGGGCTGCGAGAAGATTGAGAGCCCGCAGCAACTCCGCGAGGGCACGCTTCAAGGGCCGCAACAGCCCTACCGCCCATATCGGCGGTCGTCCCTCCGTGCTGCCCACGTCGATGGGAGATAAACCGGCATGGTTCAAAAGCGGGTAACACGGTTAGCGAGAGCGTTGTAGCCATGGTAGGGATGCACACTTTGCACAGCAATTCGCAACCGCCCATCCAGAAATGGGTTAATTCTGTGCAAAATGCTGTGCAAACAGGACACCCCTCTCCTCCCAGTGTCACCTCCAACAGCCCACAGTTGAACCACGCCGATAGGTCATGTCGTTTCGCACATACACCACACACCCCCCAAATCACGAAATCCCTAGTCGCTAAGCACTTAGGGAAAGTCGTTTCACCGCAAACGGTTGCCGAGTGAAACGACCTCCCTAAGTACTGACTCCACAATCGGATGCGGTGATCTTAATGTAGAAATCGTGAAAAACCTGCCTCGCGCGAATAACCAGACCGGTCCGGAGGGTGAAACGTATCCTTCAAGCGAACCTAATGAGTTGCTCCATTCGCTTGCGGTTCTTTCCAAGCGCTGCATCCTTAAGCGGCAACGTCCAACCGAGCTTGCCATCCCTAGTGGTGCCAATCCAGCCGAGAGTGGTTCCGGAGGTTACGTCGATTTGAGCCACGACAGCGGAGCCAAGGGAATCGTGCGAGGCTAGGCCCTCGAAGTGCGGGTTTGGTTTGATCGTCTGGGTAAGCCTTTGCCGTCTCAAATCTCCGTCAGCGGCGGGTCGTTCGCACTCTGGCGTTCGAAGAGGGCAGCATATAAAAGGAACCGCGCGATTCGTGGATAACTCTGGGTGAAACGGCGGTGGTTACTTTTCAGGATTCACTTTGGGCTTTGGCGGAACCTGGCCGTCGGGAATCAACTTCTTCCATTTTTCGATGGCCTTGGTGCGCGCGTCCTTGTCGTCCATCAGATTGTAGCCTAACTCTTTGCCGGCGGGAACGAGGCGGGACAGATGCCAGTATGCCAAGCCACGAACCGCAAGGTTGTCGTGATTGAGGTACCGGATCAACGCCTCGTACAACTCCGGCCGCGCCAAGTCTTCATCGCCGAAACTGTGCAGCAATTGCAGAATCGTCTCCGCGTGGACGGGGGAATACTTGCGCTTTTCCACGAGCGCGTTGTAGAGAATCATGTCTTGACCGGGAGCGCGGCCTATCCAATGGCGAAGAGCGAGAACGCCGTTGTCCCATACGTCGGGGTATTTCGTTTCCCGCAACGCTTTGCCCAAAAGCTCAAGTTGGTCGAACGCGCCCGCGGCGAATGTTCCCAACCGTCGCTCGGCGGCGTTATCCGCGTTAAGTGATTCCTCGATCACTTCGCCAATCGGCTTTTTGAGAACGCGCTGGCGCATGCGTTCGAGCGCTTCACGTTTCTGTTTGGCCACGGGCGTATTCTCCTGGCCCGAAGCGGCCCAAGGCGGCAGCTTCTCCAGCCGGCGCGGCGCATCGTCCATGCCCGTGACGCTGTCCCATTCGATGAGAGCCGGTCCTGGCGGGGCCTTCATCGGAAACTCCACGCCCGCATGTTTCAGCGCGATTTCGTTCTTGAGCACCAGGATCACGAGACTGGTGGTAGGTTCGTCTTTCGGCCCCGGCTCCTTGGTAAACCGCACGCCGCGCGGCCAACGCCCATAGGTTTCCAGGGCAACACGAGTCCCCGGTTCTTGAAGTGTGAGGTCGAATATGGCGGCGCGAACGCGCACGCGCACTTTGGCAGCGCCTTCCTTCTTGTTGTTGACCAGATCGACGCGGCCGCGATCAAGGACGAAGTCCAAATCGAGCTTCGGGTCTTCGCGCAAGATGACGGCATTTTCAATGATCGGAAACGGCGAAGTCCCATCCAGGTCGGACAGAAAGGTCATCGTCACCGCCTTGTTGGCGGACTCAAGCTGCGCTGAAGGCAGGCCCAGCAGCAAATAACCGCTGTAAAGGCTCTCCTTTTCATCCACCAGCTCCCAATCCTTGCCTGGCGCAGCACGACGGAAGATCATCGCCTTGGGCGAGAGAGACTTGCCAACGACGGCCCGTTCGGGATCTTCCGCTTTCTTCTCGGCCTTCTGTGCGCATACCGTCTCCGCGCGCACGATCCAACACGCAAGTCCGCAGCACAAGAACCAAAAAGCGCCGCGCGCGACGCGAACCCCCGAAGCACGTAAACTCTGTTCGCTCATGAAAAACCTCGGAATGAAATTGGCTGGTCGCGAAGACCTGACCTCGTGCCAACGGGCTTCTCGCCAGGTGAATGATTTCGAGGCGACGTCCCCGCTTGGTTGTTGTTTCGTCGTATCGATCTGCCGAGACTGTCGTTACTTTGATTGCATAACCGTGATCGGGAAAGAGAGCGTTGCCTTTTTCCCGCTCACTTTGTCCGTTGCGTTCAATTCGACCGTGAACTTGCCCGGGCGATTGAGTTCCAAAAGGAACTGCATGGGGAGAGCGACCACCTTTTCCGGGATGTCCTTGGTCACTTCGCCGGTAAAAGGCTTTTTCAAGGTTGGGTTCCCCTTGTCGTCGAGAACCTTCATTTCCACGCTCAAGTTGGGTTGGCCGTTGGCGCGCTCGAAACCGATCGCGTGGAAATTCACCCAAAGCGATTGGCCCGTTCCAAGGAAGGGGGCCGGAGCGCGCATTTCCGAGTCAAGCGTGGTTGAAACATTGCCAATCCCGAACGCCTTCGGCAAGACTTCGAAAGTGCCCGTAATCGACTTCGATGCCTTGGTGGATAAGTCCGTCACCGTCATTTTGGCCGTGTATTGTCCCGGGGGATCATCCATATGCACGGGGACACTCGCGTAGGCGGGGAGTGAGTTGCCGCCGAGCGACATATTCGCTTCCAGTTCGCGGGCATCGCGCTTGAATTTCAGTTTGCCGTTGGGGTCGGTTACTTCCAACCCGATGCTGTAGAGCACCTTGCCCGAGTCGTCGGCCTTGATCCCGTCGATATCGAAGGAGACAACCACCAGGTCGCCAGGAAGATACTTCTTGCTGGCGCGCTGAGGGCCCAGCATACCGCAAGTGCTCCGAAGGTTGGACAGCGTCAGCTCGCCGGCCTGCGCCGGGGCCAAGTTTAAGGCGGCAACGAGGGCAACCGTGGTCCACATGGCAAGAATTCCTCGAGGTGTTAAGCGATGGTACGATTTCCGATGCGGCTGCGATCGAGCTGTTTCCGCAGAGCCGACCTGGTTCCGTCCCGCCGCCGCGGTCGTGTTTTATTGCGGGAACCGAGATAGACGATCTTACGCGGTGCAGAGGGAGCTGGCAAGAACCGGGCATGCAACGGCCCCAGCGCCATGGGGAAACCGACGGACCGGCATCAACCTGAGATCAACGCACGTCGCCGATTCGCCGTTACTTGCCTCCAGATTCTCCACTCAATCATCGTCGCCCATCTTATGGCATAGTCGAAACCGATTGTTAAGCGCACTCCTGAATAGTCGCAAGGGAAAAATCGCATGGATTGACGTTTTTTTACCGAATTAGCGCCGACCTTTCCGGCTCACGGCGTCGATATGTGTCCGCGCACATCAAGCATCGTCGCGGCAGATCTACGATAATACATGGAGCGCTCACCCGAACCATCCTTCTCGGAGCCCGCCATGCAAGCTGCCGATCTCGAGAAACACTTCGCCGCAGGGCTGCCCTATGCCCATTATGTTCAAACCGGAACCGACGAGCAGCAACGTCGTTGGCAGCAAGTGTATTCCGCCTCGCGATTGACTCAAGAACAATCGTGCCTTGTCGCCGGTTTCACGCGTGTTATGAAGGTGCTGATCGTCAGCGGTACCTGGTGCGGCGACTGCGTGCAGCAGTGTCCGCTCCTTAAGCGCATCGTGGAGGCGATTCCCGCGCGAATCGACCTTCGCTTCGTGGATCGCGACCAACATCGCGAGCTGAGCGCGCAGCTGCGCATCAACGGCGGCGACCGCGTACCGGTGGCGCTTTTCCTCGCGGAGGACTATGAGCTCTGCTCGATCTTCGGCGACCGAACTTTGAGCCGCTATCGCGCGCTGGCTCGCAAGCATTTAGGGGCCGCTTGTCCGCTGGCCATCGCGCCGCCCGATCCGGATGAGTTGGCGGCCACGTTGCAGGATTGGCTCGATGAATTCGAACGGGTGCAACTGATGTTGCGTTTGAGCGCTCGTCTGCGGCAGTTGCACGCGGACTGAGAATGGCATTTGGCCGGCAACTCTTAGCAGCGCACTGGCGAGAACCAGTGACAGGGGGCAAGATCGGCCGCGTCAAGCCAAGACTCGCCGACGCCGCGACCCGCCCTTTGCGATGCTAGCTGTAGGGCATTTCGCACGACAGCGTCCGTGACAGCTTCCGAGGAGCCGAGCCACCGGATACAGGTGTCGCCTGCCGCCGTCGGGAACCACGCCTGACGCAGATCACGGCTAACCGGCGCGGAAGACTCCTCCGCCGGCCCCGTCGTGAACACGCTGCCGCATGCCGGGGCTCCGCCGAAGAAAAAGGATGCCGTTTCGACATCCCACGGTCCGTGCCAGCAAAACCGATCGCGAAAAACGAGGGCCCCGTCGCGCCGCACGGCCAATTCCTGCACAATGTTCTCGAACCGAAACGCTTCGGAATCCACGCCGCGCGCATACCGTCCGGCCAGCCAAACATCACCCCAAACGAGCGACGCATCGGCCGCCAGGTCGATCTCGATACGCTGGAAATACCGACACCCTTGAAACGGAATCGCAGGACCAGGCAGGACTGCAAGGATCGCGCCGGCGTCCACGCGCACGTTCCACTGTTGGGTCGCAAATCCGCGCAAGCAGGGATGGATGCGCGTCGCGGATTGGCCGACGACCACCGCGCGCACTTTCGGCCCCACGATCAGGTCGATTCGCTGGCCGTCGCCGTCCATCAAGCCGGCGGTGGGATTCATCAAGTAGACCAGCGCCGGCTGATCGGCCCCGAATTGAAACGGCGGCAACACACGCAACGGCACTTGTTGATAACACGCGCCGAGCGCCGTGCGATCGGATTGGGCAACCAATTCCAAGCGGACGCCGCCGATCCGCGCGGCCTCATCGGCGGCCAACTGCCGGTCACCAAATTCCGGAGGCGTCACGAAGTCCGCCGCCGTGATTCGAGGTGCTTCCTCACCCATTGCAGGAGTTCCGGAACGCCCGCGCCGGTTCGCAGGCTAATCAAGAGGAAAGGCCGGTCGCCGCGCATCTTGGTGCTGTCGCGCCGCATCACATCCAGGTCCGCGCCGACGTGCGGCGCCAGGTCGATCTTGTTGATTACCAGTAGATCGCTCCGCGTGATGCCAGGCCCGCCTTTGCGCGGAATTTTGTCGCCCTCAGCGACATCAATGACGTAAATCGTCCGGTCGGCCAGCTCGGGCGAAAACGTCGCCGCCAAGTTGTCGCCGCCGGATTCGATGACGACATGGGCAAGTTCCGGGAACTTCTTTTCCAATTCCGCGATGGCCGCAAGGTTGACGCTGGCATCCTCGCGGATGGCGCTATGCGGGCAGCCTCCGGTTTCGACCCCGAGGATGCGGTCCAACGGCAATACCTCGCGCCGGGCCAGAAATTCGGCGTCTTCGCGCGTGTAGATGTCGTTCGTGATGACGGCGAGGTTGAACTCCGGCCAGAACGCACGGCAGAGGCGTTCCACCAGGGCGGTCTTTCCCGACCCAACCGGGCCGCCGACGCCGAGCGTGAAGACCCGGCGGCGCGGACCGGTGTAGGCGCCTGCCCCGTGACCCGCCGCAGAGTTGTCCCGGTGGCGCGCAATGGGGAAACGGCCCATCAATTCATGATCGGAATAGTCGTGTATATAAATGGCTTTGTGCATGGCACAGCACCTCGTAGGCGGGACAGAAACTGCCGGCCGTGTCCAGGTCGCGTCCTTCCAAGGCATCAGCTAACTCGTTCACATCATTTTGCAAATGCGCGAGAACCTGTTGGCCGTGCGTGTGGCCGATCGGGATCGCGCGCACGCCGGCGCCGATCGCGCCCAGGGCTGCTTGATGCAAGTAGACTTGCAACGCTTCGCTGGCCCCGCCGCCGCTCGCGGCGACCAATGTAGCAAAGACGGGAGCGTGGTGCCATTCTTGGAAGGCCGATGGCATTTCCTCGGAGATGCGCCTAAGCGCCGCCACGCATGCCGCCGCCCACGGCCAAGGCTCCGCCAAGGCCAATAACTGTTCGCCCAAATCGCGGCTGGCAAAACGCAAGGTGGGCGGAGTCAGACCAACCCAGAGAAGCTCATTCGCATGACGAACGATTCGCCATTCATTTCTCCTCGCAGCGCGGCAGACCGCGCCGACCACTACGCCCTCAAAAGGGCCGACGGCGAACCGCAGCCATGCGCGCACCCAGTCTTCAAGCGTGGCAGCGTTACGGACCAATCCCTGGTCCACGGCGGCTTCCAGGCCCCAGGAATGGCTGTAGCCGCCGATGGGTAGGGCGGAGTCGCCGAGTTGGAGGAGACGGAGGTTCATCGACGGTTTGCCGTGCATTGGCAGGGGATATCGTTGCGCGTCGCGGTGTGGCAAGCTCCGCTGTTAAGCTTCCTTGGTATTCCACTAGACCTGTTACCGCTTGTCGTTGTCAAGCCAATGCGCTTCGTTTACGATGCCCCTTATCCGAAAACACATCCGGAGAATAACCCATGTTGAGCGCTTGGAAATGGGTCTTCCTAGCCGCGCTTGTGTTTTGCGCGGGTTGCAACCGGGTCACTTTGAACGACGAGCGAACGGTCGAAGTGGCTGTCGGCACGGCACGTCCTTTCATCGTTGAGGCCGCGAAAAAGGACCAGAAAATCAAGGTTGAGGTCAGTTCGCCAGGGGTCCCTGTGAGCGTATACGTGTGCCTGGAGAAAGATAGGGAGGCGGTGGAAGAATGTATTGAGGCCCAAAGGCAATCCGACAAGATTCTCGCCACTATGGAAAAGACCGAAAGAGGCACGCTGGAAGCAACCATTCCGGCCAACAATGTCGCCATGATTCTTCTCACGAACGCATCTGCCAAGACTGCGAATGTAAGGGTCAGGACGACGAACTAGACAATCGAGTTCCCTGCGCACGCAAGCCGACCGCTGGATCCCTTGCTTGCGCGGCGGACTCGGGGTTTTGCGTCCGGCCTTTCAAAACAGAAAATATCGCTGCGCCATTGGCAGGACTTTAGCCGGTTCACACGTCAGCAACTCGCCATCAGCCCACACACGATACGTGTCCGGATCAACGCGAATTTCTGGAGTCGCGTCGTTTTGTGGCAGGTCTTTCTTGCCGATCGTACGGCAATTCTTCACGGCGACCACCGGCCGCTCCAGTCCAAAATGCTCCGGAACGCCCTCCTCGAGCGACGCTTGCGAAACGAAGGTGAGGCTGCACAACGTGTTGGCTCGGCCGTAGGACGCGAACATCGGGCGCGCGAACACAGGCTGCGGCGTCGGGATGCTGGCGTTCGCGTCGCCCATCTGCGCATAGGCAATCATCCCGCCCTTCAAAACCAATTCCGGTTTCACGCCAAAGAACGCCGGTTTCCATAACACCACGTCGGCCCATTTCCCCGGCGCAAGACTGCCAACCTCGTGCGCGATGCCGTGCGTGATCGCGGGACAGATCGTGTACTTGGCGACGTAACGCTTGGCGCGGTGGTTGTCGTTGCGGGCGCTGTCCGTGGCCAGCGGACCAAACTGCACCTTCATCTTGTGGGCCGTTTGCCAGGTTCGCAGGATCACCTCGCCGATCCGACCCATTGCTTGTGAGTCAGAACTGATACAACTGATCGCGCCCCGGTCGTGAAGGATATCTTCGGCGGCAATAGTTTCGGCGCGGATGCGGCTCTCGGCGAAGGCGACATCCTCCGGCACCGAACGCGACAGGTGATGGCAGACCATGAGCATGTCGAGGTGCTCGTCGATGGTATTCACCGTGAACGGCCGCGTCGGATTCGTGCTTGACGGCAAGACGAACGGCAATCCCGCCACGCGGATGATGTCGGGCGCGTGGCCGCCGCCCGCGCCCTCGGTGTGATAGGTGTGAATCGCCCGGCCTTTAATCGCGGCAATCGTGTCCTCCACGAAACCCGATTCGTTGAGCGTGTCGGTGTGAATGGCCACCTGAATATCGAAGCGGTCGGCGACTGACAGGCAGCAATCGATGGCGGCCGGCGTCGTTCCCCAATCTTCATGCAGCTTCAGCCCACATGCGCCGGCGCGGATCTGTTCTTCCAACGGGCCGGGCAAACTGCTGTTCCCCTTGCCCAGGAAACCAAGGTTGATCGGAAACGCCTCGGCAGCCTGGAGCATGCGTTCCATGTTCCACGCGCCGGGCGTGCAGGTGGTGGCATTCGTGCCGGTGGCTGGCCCGGTGCCGCCGCCCAACAAAGTCGTCAGGCCACTAGCGATCGCCGTCTCGACCAGTTGCGGGCAAATGAAGTGGACGTGGCTATCGATGCCGCCGGCGGTAGCTATCAAGTTTTCGCCGGCAATCACTTCGGTGCCGGGACCGATAACGAGCTTCGGATCGACGCCCGGTTGAATCAGCGGGTTTCCAGCCTTGCCGATACCGACGATGCGCCCGCCACGGATGCCGATGTCGCCCTTGACGATGCCCCAGTGCTCGAGGATCACGGCGTTGGTGATGACAAGATCGAGCTGCGGCTCGTCGAGGCGACCAGGCAACGGCGATTGGCCCTGGCTGTCGCGTATGACTTTGCCGCCACCGAATTGCACCTCTTCGCCATAAACCGCGAAGTCTTTCTCAATCTCGATGATGAGTTCGGTGTCGGCCAAACGGATGCGGTCGCCGGTCGTCGGACCGTAGTGCCCCGCATAGGCCTGGCGCGAAAGATGGACGCTCATGGAGCACTTTCCTCTAGGCTTTGTCCCCGAACTTCGCTTGCCGCATGCGCTCCAAGCTTTGTTGCTTGACGGCTGGATCATCGAGTGCGCCCATCACCAGCGCGCTGCCGCCGAAAACCTGGCGCAGACCGTCCAGTGCCACGAGTCGCACCGTCTTGATTTCCCCAGGTTCAAAGCGCATCGCCGTTCCCGCCGGCAAATCGAGCCGCATTCCATACGTCGCCTCGCGATGAAAGACGAGCGCTCGATTGGTCTCGAAGAAATGATAATGCGATCCTACCTGCACGGGTCGGTCGCCGGTATTGTTCACTTGCAGCGTCACGGTCGGGCGGCCCGCATTCAACTCAAGCGGCGGTCCGTCGAACAGGTATTCACCGGGAATCATTTCTCAAGTCCAAAGGAAAAAGGCAAATGGAAAAAAGACGCCGAGCGTGGCTGCATCATTCTTTTTTCCTTTTTCCTTTCTCCTTTTTCCTTCTCAGATTATGGGTTGATGCACGGTCACAAGTTTGGTGCCATCGGGAAACGTCGCCTCGACCTGGACTTCGGCAATCATCTCCGAAACGCCTTCCATCACATCGTCGCGAGTCAGAACAGAACGGCCCGCGCTCATGAGTTCGGCCACGCTCTTGCCGTCGCGTGCGCCTTCGAGGAGATGGCTCGTGATCAGCGCCATCGCCTCGGGGTAGTTCAGCTTGAGGCCGCGCGCGCGGCGACTGCGAGCCAAATCCGCCGCCACGTGAATCAGCAGCTTGTCACGTTCCTGCGGAGTCAGGTGCATGAGCGGCTCGCGTGGAAGTATCGAGTGGGGTCAAACCCGCGAAATCTTAAGGAAGATGAGAGGAGGGGACAAGCATTTTCTGCACCGAAGGGCACCGCGCCTCGGCCTGTTCTCGCTTCCACGGGAAAACGCCAAGAGCGGCATTTGTGCCACTTCGCCCGTGCAAAGTGGCAAAGCTACGTGAACGCCTTTCACTGCCCCTGAACGCGCCTCAGCGACTCTTGACCTACTTTTGCCAGTTGTGTCATTTGCAGCCACCTACTTGTTCGGAGGCTCAGGAAAACATGCCCATATAGTTTGCACGGTCTGCGCGGTGTGTGTGCAGACCATCCGATTCCGGCTACCCTATGTGGCAGCTGATTCCTATTGAGCCATTCATCCTTAACACTTTATTCACAAACATCTTGCATCACTTCTCCGTTGCTGACCAGCCTCTATCTCGCCGCTCCGGCATTCATCGTGCTTATAGGGTGGCCTATCTCGCATTCGTGACTCTCTCCTGGGAACCCCTGCGCGCACCAATGGAGGACATCCTTGAAGAACTACGACTCGACCCCAAAGGCTAGTCAATTCACCCGCCGCGGATTCATGAAGAAGGTTGGCGGCACCGGCCTGACGTTGGCGGCGGCACAGGCACTCTCGCCGTTTATCCTGTCGGGCTGCGGCGGCAGCGGAAAGGGCGACAAAGTCAAAGTCGGCATTCTGCATTCGCTCACCGGAACGATGGCGATCAGCGAAATCTCGTTGAAAGACGTGGAGCTGATGGCCATTGACGAAATCAATGCCGCCGGAGGCGTCCTCGGCAAACAAATCGAACCGATCGTCGAAGATCCCGAATCGAAGTTCACAGACGTTTTCCCTGATAAAGCCAAGAAACTACTTCTGAAAGACAACGTCGTCGCGGTCTTCGGCTGTTGGACCTCCGTCAGCCGCAAGAACGTGCTGCCGGTGTTCGAGGAGAACAACGGCATGTTGTTCTACCCCGTCCAGTACGAGGGCAACGAGTGCTCGAAGAATGTCGTCTACACCGGTGCCGCTCCGAACCAGCAGATTCTGCCCGCGGTTGACTGGCTGCTCAAGGACGGCAAGAAGAAGTTCTACCTTCTCGGTACGGACTACGTCTTCCCGCGCACGGCCAACCTGATCATCGTTAAATACCTCAAATCGAAGGGTCTTGAGGTCATCGCGGAGAAGTACACGCCGTTTAGCCACAAAGAGTACGCCACTTACGTCCAGGACATCAAGGCCTCCGGCGCCGACGTGGTATTCAGCACCATCAACGGCGACAGCAACATCAACTTCTACAACGAAATGGGATCGCAAGGACTCACGGCCGACAAAGTTCCCGTCGTTGCCGTCAGCGTTGGCGAGGATGAATTGCGCGGCCTCGACAGCGTCGCCGCTTTCAAGGGCCACCTCGCCGCCTGGAACTATTTCCAGAGCGTGGACACGCCCAAGAATAAGGAATTCGTCAAGAAGTTCCAGGACAAGTACGGCAAGGACAAGGTCACCGACGACCCGATCGAAGCCGCGTACATCGGCGTCTACTTCTGGAAGGCCGCCGTCGAAAAGGCCGGCTCCACCGACGTCGACAGGGTGCGAGAGGCCTTCAAGAGCAACATCGAGTTCGACGCGCCCGGCGGCAAAGTCAAACTCGATCCCAAAACGCAGCACACCTACAAGCGCTTCATGATGGGCAAGATTCGCGAAGATAAGCAATTCGACATCATCGAGAAGACCGAGCTGCTCGAGCCGGTGCCCTACCCGCAAATTGCGTTCCCCGGCTGGGGGTGCGACTGGACCAAGGGCGGCGTGACCAAGGGCAAGGAAGTTCAGGTCGTGCCCACGAATTAGTGCGTAGGAACCTGGTGCCGGCAAACCGGGCCGTCCGTTCTCGGAGTTATCCGCTTCCGAGAGCGACCGGCCCGGTTTCCGGTATCTCACGGCTCTTCCGAGGCGGCGATGTCAGGGACCAACGTCACTGAAACCGTCTTCAACATCCTCAGCTTCAGTTCCATTCTGATCCTGACGGCTCTCGGCTTGGCCATCACGTTCGGCGTCATGCGGGTCATTAACATGGCCCACGGCGAGATGCTCATGCTCGGGGCGTACACCGCCTACCTCCTTGAAAGCGACCAAGCCATCCCGATCCTCGTTCGCAACGTGGGCAAACTAACTACAAAGCTGCTCAAACTGTTCAATGAGGATTGGCAACTGGATTGGCAGACCGACTTCTCCCTGCAGTGGAGTTTGTTCGCCGCCCTCCCGCTCGCGTTCCTGTTCGTCGGCGCCGTAGGCTACTTACTTGAAGTCGGTCTCATCCGGTTTCTTTACGGACGACCGCTCGACACCTTGCTCGCTACTTGGGGCGTGAGCCTGATTCTGCAGGAATCCGTTAAGACCTTGTTCGACGCCGACCTTAAGCCGATGCACTTGCCAGCCGTGCTGGAAGGGAGCCGACAGGTCCTCGGCGT
>Ga0207124_1074_pt2 | contig 14168 bp, 12 predicted proteins | sample Alteio_BWMinHeat_37_FD_153506 | JGI IMG/M metagenome (GOLD analysis project Ga0207124, IMG submission 153506) | Enriched cells from forest soil in Barre Woods Harvard Forest LTER site, Petersham, Massachusetts, United States -... | ecosystem: Environmental > Terrestrial > Soil > Temperate forest >... | reverse complement strand
TATTGAGATAACTTTTAAAACCAACATTGTCTCCCATTTTAGCATCTATATTTAAATGCATAGCTGTTGGCAAACCCATTTTAAATTTTGATTTAGCACCCGTTTGTTTTATGGTACTATCCGTCAAGTATTTATTCAATATCTGCCCATAGGTGGTAGCCGGATTTTTGTCAATAGTATTTTGATTGAAGGTATCTGAATTACCCACATAACTGCCGGTGGTACTGGATGCATAATAATTGATATGCCCAATGTCTGTGATGGATGCAGCAAGCCTGAAGATATAACCATCGTGATTGGTATGCACGCCTGTAGTAGGCGTATAATAATATACAGCACCAACATCTAAACCATAACCTCTATTGTTAGCAACATTATCAGTTGCATTAAATGGTTTTCCGGAGCTAAGCCAGGTATTAGCATATGGCGTGAATGCAATATTTACAGTGCCACTCATATGTCTTGGTATATTATCAGGGCCCATCTGAAACTGCGCATATGGTACGCCAACACCTACCGCGCCAATTCCGGATAATATCTTTAGTGCTACTCCGCCTTGCAGGTTAAAATCTTCTGACTGGTAGATATAACCGGAATACATCAGGTTTACTTCGGCAAACATTTGTGAGGTGAATGCAAAATTGTTTATTTTATAAATAAACCCTGAGTCGGTAGATCTGCTATCTATAAGTTTGAAAAGGTTGTTATTAATATTATCCACATTGGCCATAAACCGGGTGCGGGTGCTAATAGCAAAGCTGTATTTCTTTTTTATCTTGAAGGTAACTGCGGGCCCCAGTATATCCATATTGACCCATGCTGAGCGGGTGAATGTGCCCGGAAGTTTAAAATAATTAATACCACTCTGCGGTGTAGAACCGATCGCTCCTTTTTTTATACCATATCCGTTATTACCTGCCAAAAAACTAAATCCTGCCACATACACCTGGTAAGCATCATCATTTAATGCCATAGCCGGGTTGTAATATATATCGGATATGGTATTCTTATCATGCGCAAGGCCGGGAAAAGATTGCGCAAAGAGACCGAGTGGTTCTATGAAGAACAAGCTTATATAAATAATAAAGTGATAAAGTTTCATATTATCATTACCCTCTCAAAGACGTATATATGCATTGAAACCCTTGCGGGATTGCGAAAGTAGGCGATAAAGGCTTTGCAGCCAAAACAGATAGGATAAAAGAAATTTTCAAATTATTAAATATTCAAATTATTGTTGTGTAAAGATTAATGATATTTATCATTTGCTGCCAAATGAATGGTTGGCTATCTTTGCTCCAGATTTTAAATAACCTAAACAGATATACAATGAAAGTAACCGTAGTGGGTGCAGGTGCAGTAGGCGCTACCTGTGCAGATAATATAGCACGCAAAGAACTGGTAGAAGAACTGGTATTGGTAGATATTAAAGAAGGTTTTGCTGAAGGCAAGGCGCTTGACATAAGCCAGACCGCATCTTTGTTAGGATTTGATACCCGTGTGATCGGTGTAACGAATGATTATTCCAAAACCGCTAATTCAGATGTGGTTGTTATTACATCCGGCATTCCTCGTAAACCCGGTATGACACGTGAAGAGCTGATAGGGACTAACGCACGTATAGTAGAAGAGGTGAGCAAGAACCTACTAAAATATTCGCCTAACGCTATCATCGTAGTGATATCAAACCCTATGGATACGATGACCTACCTTACTTTAAAATCAACCGGTATTGCTAAGAACCGTGTGATAGGCATGGGGTGGTATACTGGATAGCGCACGCTTTAAAGTGTATTTGCAACAGGCTTTGAATTGCTCTACCAACGACCTGCATGCTGTAGTAGTAGGTGGGCATGGCGACACTACTATGATACCACTGACAAGAATGGCTACAGTAAATGGCACACTTGTATCGAATATGCTGAGTGCAGACCAACTGAAACAAATAGCTGCTGATACGATGGTAGGTGGTGCTACACTTACTAAATTGCTGGGCACATCAGCTTGGTATGCACCGGGCGCTGCTGCTGCCGCATTGGTAGAAAGCATTATACGCAATGAGAAGAAAGTTTTCCCTTGCTGCGTATACCTGGATGGTGAATACGGACAGAAAGATATTTGCATGGGTGTGCCTGTGGTAATAGGCAGCAATGGCTGGGAAAAAATAATAGATTATAAACTGAACGAAGAAGAACAAGGACTGTTCAATAAATCTGCTGAAGCTGTAAGAAGCATGAATAATGTGCTGGCTACTTTAGCATAATTCATTTATTATGAAATCATATAAAAGCGGCTTCAACAAGGAGCCGCTTTTTATTTTATCATATACCAGGTTGCTATTCACAAGCCCTGGTCCTTTTGCAGCGCTATATATTATTGCAATGTTTGATAAAACAAAAGAGGTAGTATAAAAAACGAAAGCCCCGGTAAAAATACCGAAGCTTCATTTACACCTTATGAAAATTATACCCATATTAAAGATACGATATTTTATATTAATATCAATCTTACCATATTTTATTTTTTGAATCCTTGAAATCTTTTGGCTTTACTATCGTAAAGAATCTAGATATATTAAATCCAAAATGAATATCTCCATTTCCCCAATCACCATTGGTTTGCCCAATAACAGAGCGCTCAGAAAGATCAGTAGCATTGGTAAACACTAATTGGAAAACGTGTCCTCCTGTTTCTATATCTATACCAACAGATACTGCGTTGTGTACCGGAAGGCCGTTTGCCTCAGACATCGGATTAGTGACATAATAATATTCCCAGGTAAAGGCCATTCTTTTCGTAAACTTCATTCTGCCTCCAATACCAATTGCAAACAGGTCATTGGGATCTTTTGTATTATCAACCAGGTTGTAATGAATATGCGTGGGCATTAACTGCAAAGAGAACTTGTTGCTGAACTTATGTGCAATAAGTAACTGATTCATATAACATACCCTGTTACTGAAATAATAAGTTTTGCCTGTATCTAAATGAAAAGCAGAGGCCGGCAGGGATTGTATATAGATACTACCTACATAACTAAGGCTAAAAGACATTTTTTTATGCTCTTTTTGCCTGAATAATTTAACCTTAGCAAAACCGTCAAATTCTTTCTGGTAAGTGCTGCGGCCAATGCCCATAGTAAGCCAGTCAGTGACGCCATAATCTAATGCAAGTTTTGTAACGGCATTGTCCAACCCAAAGAAATTCACACTACCTGAATTGAGGGTACCGAACCTGTGTAAAATTCTAAAGTCTAACTCCCCTTTACCAACATTCTCTATGCTGTGACCATTGATAATATGTGTGCCTTTAAATGTTGCGGTAACGTAACTACTATTCTTACCGGAGGAGGTGTTTCCGGAGAACCTAACATTTTTTCCAACTCACTGCCCGATGTGTCAGTTTGCGCGTTTGAATAGTTGTGAAAACATAAGAGAAACACGGAAGTAAGCAAAAAAAATGATCTTGATCGCATGGGTATATCTGTATGAATAATGAAATCTATTTTACCGGGTTTAAAATACAATTAACGGTAACTTCAATTGTCTTAGCAATTTTACCTCCCATCACGGATGGTATCCTGACATTATAATCACCTGTAGCTACATTAAATTTTGAATTTACTGTGATATCAGTCCCCTTTACTGTAATAGTTCCGGGAATGGACACCTCTTTTGCAACACCATGTATTGTCAATTTACCAGCTACTTTTACATTGTATATGCCATCTTTCGAAAAATTAACGGCAGACACATTTTCTATTTTTCCTTTGAAATCTGCTTTAGGATACTTATCACTTTCTAAATACTCTTCATTAAAATGCTCTTCCATTTCCTGTTTTTGAAACTTGAAGCTTTTTATCGGCACCTGGAAAATAATATCGCCACTCTGGGTTAATACCGCAGCAACTTCATTATTGCGGGCCTCAATATTTTCAAGTGCTGTGCTTGAGAAAAATGTGATTTTCCCGGTACGTGTCAGGTACTTTTGCGCAAAAGCGGTTGACAAAAAACAAGTAAGTAATAACGCGAAAACAATTCTTTTTTTCATTGTAGTAGTTTTTTAGATTTTATCCGGGATATCCGTTATTTATCCAAATCGTAATCTTTTGAATATCGCAATCTGATAATTTTCCACCAGACTGTGGCATAGCAATATAGCCTGCCCCATGCTTAATAGAGCCTAATAATTTCCCATTTTGTATTTCTGTTATCATACCGTTACGTGTGCTATAATCAAAACCACCGGCTTGTGATGCCGCATCATGGCAGCCTGCTGTGGCGCAATTGAGCAGCATGATCGGTTTGATTGTACCTGTATAAGTTATATTACTGGTATCACAACCTGAGGGTGACACCGGGTATAATTTATCTGCTTTATCATAATAACAACTCGTCAAAACAAAGGCAAACATTGAAACAGGAAAATACTTTATAATAGATCTCATTATTTTTATTTTTTTAAAACACAATCTGTTAATACAATACTGCTCGGTAATGATTCAGGTATATCTGATTCTAAATACCCTGAACAGTAGCCTTTAATAGTTACGCTTTGGCCTTTTGCAATAGTCGCATCTTTCTCGCGCATGGTGCATCTTATTTCTTTTGTTGAATCACCGGTTTTCAAAAGCACCATTTTATTACCGTCCTGGTTAATATTAATATCAGTGACCTCACCGGATATCTCAAGCGCTTTATTCAGATATAAAGTAGCCGCTTTGGTTTTATCATCTGTAAAAAGCTTGCTCACAGAGATCGCTGTTACAGATATACCCTTTTCTTCTTCTACTCTTTTAGAGGGCTTATTCCAAATATATACCCCTATGGCAGCGCCAATAATGGAGCAAAGCACTATCACTATCAAGAGTTTCTTTATCATATAACAATCAAAAATACTGAAGCTTTTGGGAGATTATCATTATCCAAAGATGAATCGGGAAAAAAAGATACTGAATTAGCGTCATATTTATCAATAAGGCATTAATAAGTTTATAAATCTCCTCCCAGCCATTGTTTAAATTCTGCCGAGCGTTCGGAGCTAACAATTGGCAACTCTTTTACCGCAGGTTTCAGTGTTACGATCACCCTTGCCTTACTATAGGTCTTCATATCATCAATAGCCTTGAGATTAATAAGATATTGCCGGTTGATCCGAAAATAATCATGCGGATTCAGCATCTCCTCCAATGCATCAAGATTATGGTCCATCGGGAAATTACGGTTTTCGAATGTACGGGCAAATGTGGCTTTGTTCTCACTATAAAAATAAGCCACATCTTCTACCTGCAAGGTTTTTATATGTTCACCAAAACGAATAATAAAACGTTTCTTATACTCCTTAGCCTGCCCGGCTTTAGCTGAACCGGAAATTTCAATTTCGCCCGAAGAGCCCTGGATCTGTTTTAATTTTTGCAAAGCATTTTGCAATTCATCCTTTTTTACAGGCTTCAACAAATAATCTATGCCTGTGGTTTTAAAGGCCTCCAATGCATATTGGTCATAAGCGGTAGTAAATATGATAGGGCAAATGATATTTGATAATTTAAGCAGATCAAAACCTGAACCATCAGCAAGGTGAATGTCTAAAAAAACAACATCAGGCTGTTCATTTTTATCAAACCATTGCTGCGCAGAGCGCACACTATCCAGGTGGGCTGCTTCTATTGCACCGGGTATTACTTCTTTTATCATTTTCGATAACCGGTTGTACGCAGGCTTTTCGTCCTCTACTATTACTATTCTCATAACAAAGGTAATTTTACGATAAATTCATTATTTACGATTCCAAAACTAACTTCCTTTTTAGAAAGTAAGGCATACCGTTTACTAATATTAGCAAGTCCTAATCCTGAACTCTTTTCTTTGCTCATTTTTGGCTGCAAGTGATTACTTATTATCACCAGCTCATCTGTAGCTGTTATAAAAATGACCAATGGCATAGAAGCGCTTACAATATTATGCTTAATAGCATTTTCCACTACTATCTGTAATGACAACGGCACTATCTTTTTCGTCTGCAATAGTTCTATTGGTATATCCGTTTCCATTCTTAATGCATTACCAAACCTGCTTTGTTGAATATACATATATCCGGTAAGTATTTCCCACTCTTCAGACAGTAAAACCAGGTCTCTGTTGCGATAGGACAGCATATGCCGGTACAGGTCTGAAAGTTGTGTAGTATAGTCTATTGCCGCATCTTTATCTTCTTCAATAAGGTTAGCAAGCGTGTTCAGACTATTAAATAGAAAATGGGGGTTTACCTGGCTTTTTAAATGTTCATATTCATACAACATCCTTTCTTCTTGCAAATGAGCCATCTTGGTAAGTTGCTGTTCACGCCAGCGTGTGTATAGGTATATCAAAGTAACAATTACTAACAGCACAAAAATATAGAACCATTTTTCTTTCCAAAAAGGGGTAGCGATAACAAATGTATAAGTATCTCCGGCAGCCCTATAAAAGCTTTTACCTAAAGACACCTGTATATGAAACCTGTATTGACCCGGAGGTAATTCCGGAAACGTAACAGATTCATCATCGGTATACACCCATTTATTATTATAACCCTGTAGCAGGTAGCGGTAATGTAATTGTTCAGGGCTTATATAATTTATACCATCAAAATTGATTGTTATATAATTCTGGTTATAGGACAGGTGATTCAATAATGCAGGTATTGGTTTTAAAAATACGCTTAGTGAATTGATGTGCACAGTTGGCTTAATGAAAAAATTGCTATCCAGGTTATTAAAAACAATAAACCCATCATTAAATGGGGTATATACATTTCTCTCAGTATCTGTTGCGATACAATTCAAAACTGTTGAAACACTATCTATCTGAGGCAAGTATCGCTTATTATAATGTCTGAATTCATGACTTGCCGGGAACCATTCATTAATTTCTTTTTGTTGCACCTCAACTACCTGTCCTGTTTTATTAGATGCTATTGCGGAGATGTTTACCTGTTGAGACTCATCCGCTTTCATAGATGAATGCCAGAACCTGGTACCATCATAAAAAAAAGTGCCCTTGTCAAGAGTGCCTATCCACATATTAGAATCTGCGTCTTGAGTAATGCTATATATAACTTTGCTGGTGATACCATTAGCCGAATCCCAGTGATGATATGTCAGGCCATCATACATACATATACCGGCACCGTCTGTTGCCAGCCATGTACGACCCAACTTGTCCATGTATAACTGATATACATAATCGCTACCAACACCCGATTGCTTGTTATGATGTTTTATCAATTGCAATTTTCCAATTCCGGTTTTTTTCGTCTCTGTTACCCCATTCAGGCTGGCTATCCATATGCGCTCTTTATTGCCTGTTATACTCAATATATTTGCTTTGTTAAGATCGGCAATATCTTTTACAGGTATTGTTTTATGCTCATCAAGGTACCAAAGGCCACCTCCGAAAGTACCCACCCACAGGCCACCTGCAGGGTCTGCAAAAAGAGATGTAATAGGAGTTGCTGCCGAGTACATACGATGTGGTTGAGCCACACTATCTGACAAAGAAATTTTATAAAGCGCGTGATCCTGGGTATACCATAGCTTGTTTTTATTATCAATGGTCATCGCCGTAACTTTGCTTACAGAAAACGCTTCAGGCATATTGATATACGAAAGATATGATGATGCCACCATGGTAATTCCCCCGGATGTAGCACACCATATATTTCCGGCTTTATCTAAGAGTATTTTTTTTATGCTTTTTCCAATAGTATATGGGCTAATAGTAACAGAATCCTTTGTTAAAAAAACCTGGAGTAAATAACCACTTTCGGTGGCTACCCATGCTTTATTTTCTGAGATAGAGATAATATCATTTACCTGTCCCCATTTCCAGGTATGCGGATTGTGAACAAATGAAATATATCCTGAATCAGAAATCGCTAACTTTAAGATACCTCCATTTTGTGTTCCTATCCAGAATGTGTTTTTGTGTTGCACTTGTTTTATTACCGAAATGATATTATCTGTTATGCAGGAATAATTACCCGAACTGATTATACTAACAGCAATACTATCCTTAACCGGTTGCAATATATTGATCCCTTTATCAGTGCCTATCAGCGCCATATTTGTACCAGGTACACTTATTGAATAAGTAAAATTGTCTGACAGACCCTTTGTGGAGTTTAACAATATCCCCACATTGTTCATAATAATAAAAACACCTTCTTCTGTACTTACAGAGAGCACATCCCCGTTAACGCTAATATCATGAATAACAGTTTGAGGCGCATAATTATAAACATGAATGTTATATGCTGTATTATTTTTTATTTCAACAAGATCGCCCGTTGCATAACCCGCGTATACCTTATTATTACCAATAGCAAGTGCTGTTACAGGTTTTTTTATGTTATCCGCAATAGCAATAAAATTTCTGCCATTAAATCTATAAACGCCCGCATCTGTTCCTAACCAAATGTAGCCGGTCTTATCTTGTACTATAGCATTGACCTTTACAGGATTATTTGATTCATTTATTATAAAATCGCGCACAAACGGCTGGTTGGCAACAGCCATGCATGGAAAGAATAACAGCAAAAAAACTACTGTACGCATATTTTATTTATTGGGCAAGAAAATACAGTTAACAGACACTTTTATTTCCGGTGATAATTTATCAGATACAATTCTCGGTATTTTAATATTATAATCAGCCAGCAAAACAGGAAAATCAGCCTTTGCAATTATTTTTCCATTTTTTGATACCAGGTGCACTATAATGATATGTTCTTGCGACACACCATGTATCAACAATTTACCTTTTGCTCTCATGGTGTACTCACCCTCCTTTAATAGATCTATATCTTCTATTATCTTACCTGAATAGGTAGCTTGCGGAAACGATGATGTTTCCATATAATTTTCATTAAAATGTTCTTTTTGCAGTTGGTTATTAAATCCTGAAAATGTACCAATATCTATTTTAAACAGAAAAGTATTTTTCTTGATATCGATAGCTCCTTTCAGTTTATCAGAAGATGCATAGATCAATTCATTTGCAGCTACAGAATGGAAAGCAACAGTTCCTTTTTGCACTTCATACACAATATTTTGCCCTACTGTTATCGTTGGCGATAAAATGCAGCAAATACATAATATTTTTTTTATCAATGCACCCATATTCTTATCTAAAAATAAGATATAATAGTAATCATAAAAAACTGTCCCGGTATAACCGGGACAGTTTCAGGGAATTATGTGATTATAATTGTAAAATATTAAAGCTGGGTAGCAGTATACACTACGCTTGTAGCATAAGTACCTGAAGGATATGCAAAACCTGGAGTTGCATTGTAGATAACAGAGAAGTTCTGTGCACTACCCCTGTTTGCATTGGTGATCAGGTTCTGTGCTGTGCTGGTTAATGTAGCGTAAGTGGAAGCGCTGAATGGTGATGCGATAGTACCACCTGTTGTGTTAGCACTTACTTTCAATGCTAATACACCACTTACCGGCATCGTTGGTGCAGGCGTTGTAGAACCTGTATAAGTAAAGTTGGTTGCGTTGGTATTTACAGTTACTGTAAAGTTTTTGTTTGACTGTACTGTCAGCGCCTGTGCTGAAGAAGCAACACCGTTAGCATAATCAGATACAGTAGCAAATGGTATTGTTACCGCACCACCAGTAGAAGTTCCTGATCCTGTGAAGGTCATTGCAATAGCATCAGTTAATGAAAGGCTTGCTTGCTGTGTAGCAGTAGAAGAAGCGCTCTGTGCGTTAGCTGCTGATGCGAAACCTAAGAAAGAAGCGGCGATGATGATGATGATCTTTTTCATTTTGTTTGTTTTTTGTTGTATTTAGTTTGTTTGTTTGACGATGTAAAGATGCGACGCCGTGCATCGGCTGCAAAATTTTTGAGCCTGGTTAACGTCTGTTTAGGAACTGGTTAACGAGCTGTTTGCAAAAACCATCTTATTAATATATTAAATTTATTAAATATTTCATTAACAGATCATTTTAAATCAATCAGTTAGCCATTAACAGCCTATTTACTTTTTATTATCTTTGTAGCGGTTTGTGTTTTTTATTTTTTGTTTTGACAAGCCTGCTATATTTACAGCAGGCTTATTTTTTTGTCCCATATTAAACATTGAACTAAATAATAATACCATCAGGTGTAGTCGGATTTCATAACATATATACCCGTTACTACAGAATTGCTACTTATAGACCGTATCATGTTATAATAATATTATAATAATATGTGAGCATTCCAGATAAATAATATTTGGTATCTATATAGTAGCGGGCTGGGTAAAATTGTACAAGAAGAAAAAATAGAATGACCACCTTTTTAAGATTGCATTGACATTGCCACAGTCACCAGTCGCCGTTATTTGGCAGGATTGTAGAGGGTCCTTTTTCTGAAAATCGCGGGTAAGTACCGGATGACATTGGCATCACTCGTTTTTATTTCTTTGTGATGCTTGTTATTTTGGATGAAAGAGATAATACAAGTATCATCACCATCGTCATGTATGAACACTTCCGATATTTTGATAACTTTTGTTCCTGCAATACTATATTCACCAAGAGTTTCAGTGTTATGGTACTGGTTTTCAGTGATAATATGCCCTGAAGCTATATCTCGCTCCGGCGACCTTAATTCCTCAAACCCTGCTACCTCTTGGATATGTAAGCCGCTACTATCCACTATATAAACTTTATAGGTTTGGTCGTTATCGATAACCGACGTGCAATTTGCGAGGCTCAGGTCTTTTATGCCATCTCCATTCCAGTCGGCAAAAGTCATATCCATATCATCAGTAAGAGAGCTGTCGGCAAATATCGCTACCCATTCATTGTTCGTTTTTATATACACCTGCACTGTTGCTTTGCCTTCTACAATGGGCAGGTACATCGCAGCATGGATATGCTGCCTGCTGAACAAATGGCCTGCAGTAATACTATTTACATTCGATTGCCACAATCCCCACCATTGGGCGTAAACTATGTCTGTAGTATCAAAAGTGTCTTCATGTTTATGCTTTTCAAAATAGGTGATTATCTTATTACGCTCTGTTACTGCATCCACATTTTTATGTACGGTATCCTTCTTAATAATTGATGTCTCCTGTTTATTACTTATTGGGCCTGGCCGCTCATTATTGCAGGAGTATATGAATAATAAATACAGAATAAGAAAGGTAGAATATTTCATCATTTGTTATAGCGATGTGTAAACGTTATTGCTAACAACTTTGTTGTTATGCTTCGCCGTTTTTTTAACGGAATTATATATGGTGCCTCCCAGCTTTGCCTTTTAATCGACAAACGTCCCGTTTGGTTTGGATTCAATGAAGATTACCTTTTAGGATTCGAACCAACAAAAATTGAAAATCAGCAGATTAGACGCCGTATGAAATAGCAAAAATAACAAAAGCCGCTCGTAGAGCGGCTCTTTCCTGTGAACCCACTGGGATCAATATTGAACCATTTTGGGGATGAACTGGATAAAATAGCTCATATTTCGTGTATACTGTAAAAAAAAGCGGAGATGATTCTCCACTTTATGGGATAGTTACACTTTCTGCTATCAACTGTTCAGGAACATTCTTTTGGGTCTTTCTTTTTGAGATTTTTGCCTTAATTGTATCAAAAACAAGAAATACAGCAGGAACAATAAAAACAGTTAAGCATAGGGAACTTGTTAAACCGCCAACTAACAACCAACCTAATCCATTCTTCCACTCTGAGCCACCACCGCTAGCTATAGCTATAGGAAGCATACCGAGTATCATAGCAATGCTTGTCATTAATATAGGGCGAAGCCTTTCTTTACCAGCAAGGAATATGGCATCAAAGGAGCTCTTGCCATGTTTCTTTTCCTTGATGGCAAAATCAACAATTAAAATGGAGTTTTTGCACACCAGCCCCATCATTACAATTAATCCCAGTATGGTCATTACGCTCATTGCGCTTTTAGTTATTGCTAATGCCAGGAATGCTCCAATAAAGCTCATGGGGATGGCAAACAGTACTACAAAAGGATAAGCGAAGTCATTATATAAGATAACCATTAAGAAATAAATGAGAAGGATACTTATACCAAACGCCGAACCCAAAACTCCATTCCCTTCCGTTGCATTCTCAAAATCACCAACCCATGAAAGCTTAACTGAAGGTGGAAAATTTGCTTCAGCGACTAGTTTATTGATCTCTGGCCCAACGTCCCCTATTTGCCTGCCTATAAGATTTGCGTCAATCAAGGATGAGGTCAGGCGATTGTTTCGCTGCAATTTTAAAAGACCTGTTGATGGTAAGATCTCGGCAAACTGGTTCAACTCAATTAATTGTCCACGATTATTAGTAAATGACAGCTTTCCTATATCGTCGGGGTTCTTCCTGTCAAATTTATCCAATTGAACGATTATAGGTATTTGTGTGCCATCTTTATCGATCTTCTCATCATCCCGGGTATCATCACTGCCATGGAAAGAATTAGACATTGTGGCGCCAACTGTATTCACATCTAATCCGAGCTCACTCATTTTTACCTTGTCCAATGTCACCTTTACCTCAGGTACAGTTTCATCAATGCTTGATTTAATAGTTGATATACCGGCAACTTTTGAGAAGATATTTTTGAGTTTATTACTATAAAACAATACAGTATCGGCGTCGTCGCTGCTAAGAACTACCTGCACTGGTTTATCAACAGGCCCACCAGAGAGCTCGAGCGTAGCATTAGACACAGAAGCCCCGGGTATTTTGACTAATATTTCTTTTGCTTTTGCTATAAAGTCATCGTCATTAATAGTAACTCCCTTCTTCAACTGTACTCTTAATTGAGATCTATAGGCTGGTATATCTGATGCAACAAAAAATCCCTGGCTGACACCAACATCAGTAATAACAGTTTGAACCTCGGGCAAACCCATTAATTTAGACTCAGCTATTTTTGTGAGGCTATCTGTATATTCAAGAGAGCTTGACTTTTCCGTTTCAAGGTAAAATATTACTTCTCCGCGATTGCCACGCTCAATAAAAGTATTCCCGATAAAGCCATTTGCTGCAAGCGACATTACAAGAACGAACAAACCGAAAATGCCAAATATGGTTCTCCTTTTATGATTCAATACCCAATTCAGCTTTCTGGCATACCAGGATGATAAGTGTTCTATTTGATTCTCAAAATATTTATTGATGCGGAACCATAGGGTATCTTTGTTTAAGTCAACAATTGTAGCATACCTTGAAGAAAGCAGCGGAATAAGTGTAAATGATACCAGCAGGCTTAATAGCGTGGATATAATAATAACCCATGCAAAAGGCCTGAATATAGAACTTACAAGAGCGCCCTGCGATAATGCCAATGGAAAGAAAACGATCACATCTACCAGCGTAATGGCAACTGCTGTAGACCCAATTTCATTTCTTCCGTCAATAGATGCACGTATCTTGTTCTTCCCCATTGCTAAATGCCGGTGAATATTTTCCAGTACTACTATGCTATCGTCTACCAATATTCCCACCACAAGCGTTAATCCCAAAAGCGTCATTAAATTAAAAGCATATCCAAAAAGGTAAATAGCAATAATAGTTCCTGCAAAAGAGGTAGGAATAGATAGCATAACGATGAAACTATCACGCACACTATGCAGGAACATCATAATAACCAGCGCAACAAGGAATAAAGCAATGGTCAGGTCATGCTTCACAGCATCAGCAGCCTCCAGGGTAAAATCTGTTGTATCAACCACTAATCTGAATTTCAGGTCTTTTGGTATGTATATCTTCTCTAATTCTGAAACAGCTTTTTTTACTGACTCGGCCATTTGCACCGCATTGACATCCGATTGTTTAACAATAGAAAGTTCCACAGCAGGTACCCCATTTATCCTGCTTGCAGTAACTATTGATTTTTTATCTTCTAATACCGTTGCTACATCTTTCAATTTAATGTCGGTGCCATTGGGTACATGCTCAATTACTAAATTTTCCAGGTCTTCTGCTGACCTGAATTTACCGGCAAGTTTTATCCTGAAATTACTCGTGGCATTTTCAACCTTACCTGTCGGGAAATCGAGATTGTTCGCATTAACCGCTTGTGTTGGGAATATTGGTAGACGATAGCATAGTAGTACTGGAAAATATTCACCGGCATTTAGCAATGGGGAAGAACAAGATA
>Ga0207124_1076_pt1 | contig 14265 bp, 10 predicted proteins | sample Alteio_BWMinHeat_37_FD_153506 | JGI IMG/M metagenome (GOLD analysis project Ga0207124, IMG submission 153506) | Enriched cells from forest soil in Barre Woods Harvard Forest LTER site, Petersham, Massachusetts, United States -... | ecosystem: Environmental > Terrestrial > Soil > Temperate forest >... | reverse complement strand
TGTATGGCTAGAGAATGAGATTAAAAGAACAGTAGAGAAAAACGGGCTTGAAAAACTATGCAGGGTGCGCCTGCAAGTATATGCTATTAGTAATGGCTTATTGGATATAAGAACACAAAATCCTGAATTTATTATTGAATGTTTCCCACTCGACCCATCCACAACTACATTAAACGAAAATGGGCTTATCATAGGTATTGCAGAAGGTTTGCAAAAAAGCCCGGATGCTATTGCTAATCTTAAAACGTCTAACAGCCTTATCTATGCTGTGGCAGCCCAACAAGCGAATGAACATAAATGGAATGATGCGCTTATATTAAACACATCAGGCCATATTATAGAAAGCACTATTGCCAATATATTCTGGATAAAAGACAATTCCATATATACACCGCCCTTATCCTCAGGCTGCATTGCCGGTGTTATGCGTCGATTTATTATTGCTACTCTTGCAGATAAAGGAATTGGTGTTCAGGAAAAAGAGCTTTCAAAAGAAATACTTTTATCAGCTGACGAGGTTTTTCTTACTAATGCAATAAAAGGGATAAAATGGGTAAGCGATCTTGAGAACACTAAATTTTCGCTACCTATACTCACAAAACAATTATACCAGCAATTACAAAAACCCTGATTACAAGCCATTCCCGGCATCTTTTTCCTCAATAAGTCTCAATTTAATACACATTTTAATACACGTTCTATTCAATGCTTTATTAAAAGCATTTATCAATAACCGATTCTTAATCCCCTGTATTAGATCCCTTTTGCCTTTTTTTAACAGTCATGTTTTTTTGTTGGCACAGTTCTTTATTACTTCCTTCAAACAAACTTAATGTTTATGAAAAAGATATTTTTATTTTTGGGGATTGGTGTTTGTTTATACACGCAAGCAACTGCACAAGAGCTAACTCCGGGAGCTGAGTTAGGTATTAATTTTACCAATTTGAAAACCCGTGTAAATGGGGTTAATGGTACTAGTCAATCTATGGCAGGCTTGAAGATAGGGGGTATTCTTGATATTGGTATCGCCCCTAATTTATCCATACAGCCAGGATTATTTTTTACACAAAAGGGTTCGAGACAGGATTATATCATGTCTGTACAGAATGAAGCTGGTGTAATCACTACTAATGAGACTAAAGATGAATACAGGGTCAACTATTTAGAGATACCTGTTAATTTTCAATACAAGTTCTCCTACCACAAGTATGGTCAATTCTTTATTGGCGCAGGCCCGTATTTTGCTGTAGTGCTAAGTGGTAAATTAACAACTGATGACATAACAACTGTAGACCGCCCTAATGGAGTAATTACAAGTACCGATAGAACTACAGAATATAGTTTACGTATTGGCAACAATGCCGCCAAAGATGATATAAAAAGTGGTGATGTAGGACTAAATTTTAACCTGGGTTATGAATTTGGCAGTGGTCTCTTATTACGTAGCAATCTTGGCCTTGGCCTTATGAACATTATGCCAGGTGGAGACGCTGACAATTATATGCGTAACAATTCTTTTGCCCTCTCTATAGGGTATTTATTCAGATAATAATAATTTCTCTTCTACAAACTGCCCGTCAAACGGGCAGTTTTCTTTTATTTATCCCCTTCATTCCCGACCTTTGCGGGTCTTACTATTTTATACTAATTACTAACGACTATAATTCATGAGCAAAGTACGTGTACGCTTCGCCCCCAGCCCCACCGGTGGTTTGCACCTGGGTGGTGTTCGCACAGTTTTATATAATTACCTGTTTGCCCGCCAGCATGGTGGCGATTTCATCTTGCGTATAGAAGATACCGACCAGAGCCGTTACGTACCCGGTGCAGAAGAATATATAGTCAACTGCCTGCAATGGTGTGGTTTGATACCCGACGAAAGCCCGCAAAAAGGGGGTGAATATGCACCATACCGCCAAAGCGAAAGAAAGGCATTGTATAAACAATATGCACAGCAATTAGTAGATAATGGTTATGCCTACTATGCATTCGATACACCGCAGGAGATAGAGGAGATGCGCAAAAAATTGCATACAGATACTAATACCAACCCGCAATACGACCATAATACACGCAGGCAAATGCGCAATTCTCTTTCTTTATCTAAAGAGAAAACTGCAAGCCTGCTTGAGGAAGGTACCCCATATGTCATCCGCATAAAAATGCCGGAGAATGAAACAGTGAATTTCACCGATATGATACGCGGCGATGTTTCTTTCGATACCAATCTTGTTGACGATAAAGTATTGCTAAAGGCCGATGGTATGCCTACCTACCACCTCGCTGTTGTAGTGGATGATTACCTGATGAAGATAAGTCACGCCTTTCGTGGCGAAGAGTGGCTGCCCAGCGCCCCTGTACACCTGCTACTATGGAAATACCTGGGTTGGGAAAAGCATATGCCACAATGGGCACACCTGCCTTTAATACTAAAACCAGATGGGCATGGCAAGCTAAGCAAACGTGACGGAGACCGCTTAGGTTTCCCGGTTTTTGCTATGAACTGGACTGACCCACGCACAAATGAAACAGCAGGCTGCTTTCGCGAAATGGGCTTCTTACCTGAAGCCTTCGTAAACCTGTTGGCCGTATTAGGTTGGAACGATGGCACAGAGCAGGAGCTCTTTTCTATGGACGAACTTGTAAAAAAATTCTCCATTAGCCGTGTACATAAAGGCGGTGCCAAATTCGATTTTGAAAAAGCTAAATGGTTCAACCATCAATATATTCAGCAAAAGACTGAAGAAGAATTGCTGCCACTCGTCACCCCATTCATTCAGCAGCACTTGCAAACAGCATTAGACCAGGGTCATCTGAGGTCAGTTATTGCACTCATAAAAGACCGCTGCACCCTGCTTTCAGATTTTTGGCAACAGGGCCATTTTTTGTTTGCTACCCCCGAAATGAAAGAACTACCTGCTGTGCAGGAAAAATGGAATGAACAGAAAAAGCAATTTTTTATTAGCTGGATAGATTCATTTGCAACAATTGCTAACTGGACAGATACTGAGCTAGAAACCTCCTTCAATGATTGCCTGTTACAACACGGGCTTAAAAAAGGAGATGCCTTATTACCCCTCCGTATTATGCTCGTAGGCGCCAAATACGGTCCCGGCGTCTTTCACATAGCCGAATTAATAGGGAAAATCGAAACAATGAGCAGAATAAGAAGCGTCATTGAATCATTAAAATAAATATTCATTGTAATAGGGGGTTAAAAATCACCCTTTTTCTTCTTGTCAAAATAATAGTTTTTTCAAATATTTTTTTTATCTTGCTTGTATAATACATCGCTACTTAAAAAATATAAATTTCATACAATGAAAAAACTATTACTATTTGTAAGCATACTTGCTACAATTTCGTCAAATGCGCAAACATGGATGATACCCACCACACACAAGACATTTATTATGAAATATACCGCTGATTGGTGTGGGCCATGCGGTGCTTGGGGATGGGCAGAATTTGGAACAATCGTTGATGACTGTAAGTCAGGTAGCTTAAAAGCAGTGGCTGTGGCATTTCATGAATCCTCTGATAGTGCCCAATTAAATGTTTCTGCAGCATTTGGTAACGCGTTTACAAACAACCTTGATTCAGGTGTTCCCTTCATTCCAACATTTTGCGTAGGTAAATTGAACATGGCACAATCCTCATTGACAGCTGTTGAAGGACAAGCCAATACGGTAACTTCTAGTGCAGCTGAGGTGAATGCCGGATTTCTTCCAACATGGTCGGCAAATTCGGTAAGTGTTCAGGTAAAAACGCAATTCTTCACAACAGCAACAGGCTCTTATTCTGTTGGAGTTTATATGTATGAAGAAGGTATTGTTACATGGCAAAATAATCAGGGTCTTACAGCAAGTCATCATAATATAATGAGAGAAAGTATCGGCATGTCATCTGCTTTTGGATCTACCCTTTCTGGCACTTCATTTACTTCAGCAAGTACTTTTACAAATACATTTACACTAACACTCAAACCAAACTGGAACCAGGCCAAAATAAGCATGTTCACTATCGTTTGGAAGAAAAATGGTACTAAATGGGATGTCGCAAATGCAAACGATGTTGCTAGTTGGCCAACTTCAGTAAATGGAGTAAACTCAGAAGTAATATCAGGCATCTATCCTAATCCTGCAAATAATATGTTTACGATTGTATTGAACAAACCTGTAAAAGATTGTATAATATCAATGTATGACATAACTGGTAAAAAAGTAGCAGATTTGTATAGTGGGGATGTTGGTTTAAACACTGTTGCGCTTCGCCTCCAACGTCCAGCGAATACACCAAATGGCATTTATATGGTTAATATAAATAGCAACGAAGGTTCACAAACAGTAAAACTGACATTACAATAAACTTCTCATAATAATTTTTTATTCTAAAAAGCGCCCCTGAAACAGGGGCGCTTTTTTATACACTTCAATCGCAAATAAATACATTAAAATACCTCTCCCAGGTTCACAAAAAATCCACCTGAACCGCCTACACCCAGGCCATAATCTACAGCAATATTGGTTCTTGAAAATTTATTCATTTTCAGCCGCAGGCCCAGGCCATAGCCTGGCAATATAGAATCGAACCGATTGGTTGTTTGGTCAGTGAACGACTGTGCATTTACAAATACTACGCCACCTACCAGCCCGTTGTTGGTAATAGCAAACCGGTATTCGCCTTCTGCATAGAGCATATTATTGCCCCTGTAGCGGCCCTGTATATAACCACGGCCCGAATTACTGGCAGGGTCACCGCCGGTGTTTGGCAATAATAAATAAGGCGGCTTACCTCCTAATGTAAACCAATCGTAGCTCCAAAAAGCAAGCACATTATTGGTATAAGAAGGGAACTGAATGTATTTTCTTATATCCACTGTGAGCGATTGCCAGTTATTATCGCTGCCGGTAAATGTAAAATTGGGCCAAAAATTGATGTTCAGATAATTCCCTTTTAGTGGGTTGATAGAATTTCTACGGTCATCGTATAAAAGGTCGAATGTCGCCCCCGATGATGTAGAAGTAGTGGTCAGTCCATAATTTTGAAAATCAGTGGTCTTACCTGTTGGTGGGTCCACTTCTCTTACATTCCAAAAATAGTCCAGCCTATAGCCAATACCAAAATATATGTCCGGAACAATTTTCTTTAAGACCGCCTGGTTCAGGTGTATCAAAGAATAATCGATCGTATAGCCATCGTTTAAGGAAGTGCCGGAGCCCAAACCATAGGTGCTGGAAGGATATTTAAGATATCGCCAGTCAGCTACAAAATTATACCGGTCGTCCCAGGTCCAGATGCTGGCTTGTATGGGCAATAATATTTGTTGATATTGGCTGTAGGTAACATTTGCGAGCAGACTGGATACATTTTCATTCCTGTCTTTGCTTGTATAGAAAGCCAGGCTTCCTGCCAGTACTGTCGCAAAACCTGTCTGCAGGGTATACCCTACTGCAGGCAATACGGCAAGATGTGGTTTTTTAAAAACAGCGCTATCGTCATTGGTTCTTTTTTTCACATTTTTACTAAACAGTTCCTGCCCCACATCTATCAGGTCTATTTCATTATTTATATTGTCATAATAGGTCCTGTCTCTCTTCTTGCTGATACTATCTTTGGGCGCCACTATCACAGTTATGGCATGCTGTTCTACTTGCGCCCTTGCAACTAATGAAAAAGATCCGGCAATAAGTATTAATGCTATTAGAATTGGTCTTTTCACGTTGGTCATGTTTTCGGGCGACAAATCTGCATTTTTCAATATGCGAAAAACGTCATTTAGTTTGAACGGAATTATTCCCCAAAGTTTAATGTCTAAAGTATAATAAAATACAAATTTTAGTTAAACCCCTATTTTAAGAATATGAAATGAGATTTTCATATTACGAGGACAATGTAATGATAATAGTGATTGGTGTAGATTAGAATAATTTAATCTCTTATTGCAATATCTATAGCTTTTCATAGCAGCCTATGTCATAGATACCAGTCCTCATATTGCCATCAAGGTCATAGATAAATGGTGTAGTTATTCCTTTATCAATTGCGGGAGAGCCTGTGCTCAATCTGAAATTAAAATTAGTATAGTTTACAAATAGCGGGTCTTGGTTGTAGATACAATTATTTGCTACTACACCTACTTTGGTTAGTGGGGGCTGCCCGCCTTTTACCAGGCAGTTATTCAAGGTTACATTATATAATGCAGTACCTCCAGAAACAGGGGCTTTGGTATTACAAAATATTTCCGTGTCGAGAGAGCCGTAGATAATACAATTCGTAAGGACCGCATTCATATCGCCGCTTAGATAAAGAGTTTGGCTGGTATCAAAATAATTAAGTAAAGCCACTGTACCATTATCTGTATGGCTTATCTTATCATTGCCATAGGTGGCAAAGGTGCAATTATCAATTTTATAATTGCCGCCTGCAGTAAGCGCCATTGCCCATGCACCACAGGTATTTACCAGGCAGTTATTTGCATTGATAGTGCCGCCCAAACTAAGTATACCATAACCAAGCGAGTTTTGTATAATAGTGTGGTCCATACTTAATTGCGGATGAGCCACATCATGCACAGAATCAATGGCGACATATATACCAGCCGGCAACACGCCAGTATTACCGCAATTTAATAATCTTGAATAGCTAATAATACTGCCGCTACTCATTGGGCTAAAATAGATACCACCCCATTCGCCCGGGTAACCTTCATATCCAAAATAAAACCTGTCGAGTCTATCTCCCTGGAAAACTACGGTGTCTGTTTTAGTGCCATTCACTTTTAATGTGCCGAATACCTCCAACCTCGAATCCTGGTGCATATATACACGGCAACCAGCCGGAATAATAAGCGTAGAGGTATCTGCTACCCTAGCACTATGAATGACAATATATGGTTTGTCTGTTCTCCAATAGATTGTTTTGCCAGCCAAAACACTATCTTTTACATAATAAGCATTCTGCCCATAGGCCATGAAGTGTAACTTAAAATCCTTGCCATTCATTGTCGCAACAAAATCATCTTCTATCACAAAGGGTGTATTCACATTATTGGGGTCTGCATTCATAGTAGCGAATACATATATGCTGTCATGCGGCTGTATTACTAAGTCAGTTATATTATTTCCGGTATGCCCGTCTACATTCAAATGGAAATAAGAACTATTACCTTTTTGCATCCTGGTGGCGCTGATCACTATTTTCTTATCCTGCGGGTTGTATATTTTAAAGCCATTAGTAAAACTGGCCTGCTGCGTAAATACAGTATCAAACCTGAGGGTATCGTCAGAGAATGTGATCTGTCCGCCTGCACTTAGTGTCTCATCCTTTTTACAGGCACTGCCTAACAGGGATAATAATATGCCCGTAATAATGATACTATATGAAATTCTTATACGCATGGGTTCTTTTCGCGCCTAAAGTTAACAATTGCATCTATAACGGGAACTGTAACAGAAATATTTTACAAAGGTTCTTGTATAAATTCATAAGCTATAATTTTCAACATCAAATAGCTTAATTGCCAAATTGTAGGATTATTTTTGCGCTCATACTAATATACATGGGTCTTATAACATTATTATCAGATTTTGGCTTGCAGGATGCCTCGGTGGCCTCTGCAAAAGCTGTATTCATGCAGCGGTTGCCAAAGGCTGAAATAATTGATATTTCGCATCTTGTAGAACCGTATCATTTGCTGCAGGCGGCCTACCTGCTAAGCGCATCTTACAAAAATTTTCCGGCCGGCACCTGCCATGTATTGTTATTTGATATTTTTTCAGAAAAAACGCCTTCACTTATTCTTGCAGAAAAAGACAAGCAATATTTCCTGGCACCAGACAATGGGCTGCTGTCGCTTTGCTTTGGAGAATCATTGCTACAAGTATGGAAATGCTTAGACCTGGTACCACCTGCCAATTTTAAAGACTGGCTGAATGAGACTGCTGAAATAACAGCCAAACTACAAACCAACCAACCAGATGACTTGCAATTGGAAATATGCCAATTAAAAAACGCACCCCAGCATTGCCAGCCTAAAGTTCAATCGGGGTCGGTAGAATGCCAGGTAATACATATAGACCGCTTTGAAAATATAGTAATAAATATCACAAGAGAACAGTTTGATACCATCGGGCGTGGCAGATCGTTTCGCATTGTTTTTATGCGTGATGAAGAGATAACACAGCTCAGCACTCATTATCACAATGTACGCTCGGGTGATATACTATGCCGCTTTAATAGCGCCGGCTACATGGAAATAGCTATTAACCATGGCAAAGCAGCCAGCCTGCTTGGGTTGCGAATGCACAGGGAAAAAGATGCTATCTATAATACGATCAAAATATATTTTGAATGATAGTACGGATCGTACAAATGACATTTAGAGAAGAGGCCGTTGCATCATTTTTGCAGCTATTTAATGAACGAAAGGAATTGATCAGAAATTTTAATGGTTGTACACATCTTGAATTGCTGCGCGACGCACATGACCCAACCGTATTTTTTACTTACAGCAAATGGGATACAGAAACATCTTTAAACCATTATCGCTTTTCAGCATTATTTAAAGATACCTGGGCGCAAACAAAAATTTTATTTGCAGCTAAGCCACAGGCATGGAGTTTAGAAAACATTTCTTTTGAGTAGCTTAGGCAAGTGCAGCTAATATTTTTTCTTGCACTTCTTTCAATTGTGCCTCTGTTAGTTTCAGTTTAGGGCGCGTAAAATTCAGATCATCCGCGCTATTTATTGGTACCAGGTGCATATGAGCATGTGGCACCTCAAGCCCGATGACACTAATACCGCAACGATCGCATTGGAAAGACCTTTCTATTGCCTTGGCTATAGGTTTGGCAAATACAAGTAATTCCGCCAACAAGCTATCATCCACATCAAATATCTTATCCGTTTCTGTTTTAGGCACAACAAGCACATGTCCGTATGCCATTGGGAAAATATCAAGAAAGGCAAAGAAATGCTCGTTCTCAGCTATCTTATAGCTGGGTATCTCCCCGGCAATTATCCTGGAGAATACGCTACTCATATTATGCAGTTATACTTTCCACTCTAAATTTCAGGATACCGCTTGGCACCGTGATCTCAGCGGTCTCACCCGGGTGTTTACCCAACAAGCCTTTGCCAATAGGTGAGCTACTGGATATTTTACCAGCTTTCAGGTCTGCCTCTGTTTCTGATACTATCTGGTATTCTACTGTTTTCTTAGTGCTTAGATTGGTTACTGTAACCTTACTAAGAATAGACACTTTGCTGGTATCTATGTTTTTAGCATCTACTATTCGTATTGACATTAGGGCAGACTCCAGCTGAGCAATTTTTGCTTCATGGTGTCCCTGCGCCTCTTTAGCAGCATCATACTCCGCATTTTCTTTCAGGTCACCTTTTTCACGGGCATCTGCAATTTGTCTTGCTATCTCTGCACGGCCTGTTGTTTTGAGCTTGCTTAGCTCATCCCTCATCTGCTGCAAGGTTTCTTTTGTTACATAATTCAATTCTGACATACTATACCATTATTTATACTAACAACAGAAAAAAATACAACGCCTCTTTGGGTAAAGAAGCGTTGTACACAACAAAATTACAAATTTTTTATTACCTCAACATAAAGCGTAAAGAAATTACATGTACGCCGTTATTGGGTTTTTGGGTTGGTCTGTATGAATAATCAACTGCAAGCACCGGTCCTTTGTCACCTACTTGTTTTTGCACAGTAGCACCAACAGCAACACCCGTATACATGCTGGGGCTGTTAACACTGCCAATACCATTTTCATGACGATATGCTGCACGTACCATAAACATATCTCTGAAAGAATATTCCAATCCACCGCCCAGGTAGTCATTAAGGAATGAGTTGGATGTAAAATCGCCCATTACGGTAAGTCTGTGTTTAGGCTTATCATCAGCACCTTTCAAATGATTTTCATCAAGATAAAAATCATAAGAAGCGCCTATACTTAAATATGTTGGCAAAGAAAACTTGTCAGCCGGGGTGGTCTCAGACATGCTGTAGTTGCTGGATGGAGACTCCCCATTGATCGTAAATCCTGTTCCTGCAAAACGCATGTTTGTTCCGATATTACGTAGTGTGATGCCAAAATGGAAGTTATCACGCGTGCCGGTCACATACTGTACACCACCTTCAAAGGCTGCGCCATTTGCATGTATAGAAGTAAGCTGCTCATTGATAAAAGTGGCTGCAAAACCCGCACGCACACTATTAGAAAATTCTTTTGCAAACCCTACTTCAAAATTCAAAAACTGTGGCCTGTAAGTACCCGAACCTTCAGGATTATTATAATCTGTGACCGTAATATCGCCAAATCCCATTGACATCACATTGACACCCAAAACACCGATGTTACCTAGTTTTTGCGCAAAAGCAAGATCATTTATTGTTACCTGTGAATTAGTAAGATAAACGACATGAGAAAATCCTATGTCTGTTTTTTCCACGTTTGCCAAGCCTGCAATATTTGTTTTCATTGCGTCAATGCTGGATACATAAGCCACGTTCATACCGAATGATCCGGTACTTTGTCCAAATGGATTGATGTTCATCTCAGTGGCACCGGCTTGTCCTGAACGGTCTTTATTTCCTGCAAATACCGGGTGTGTTATTCCAAGAACACAAATAGCAATGACAGCTTTTATAAAAACTTTTTTCATAATCATTATATCATTTTAACAGGCCGGATCATTATCAGCCCATGTTTAATTTAAAATTGTGTTATATCAATCGGGCGTAACGCACCAAACCACCTAATTACAGTTTCACCAATTCCGTCTGCTTTTACATCCATAAGGTACATACCGCTTGATACAGTTAGGCCAACAGCATTTCTAATGTCCCAATCAATATAAGAAACACTTGGATCTGATTTTGATAAAGAGCGTACTAATGTACCATCTAACGAGTAAATGTTAATGGTAGCTTTTGCAGGCAGATTAATAATACGAACACGCGTATCCAACCTTCCTGTTTCATAACCTGCATAACCATAATATGGATTAGGTACTGCGTATATCCTGTTCAACAATTTGTTTTTATCTGTAGCATCCGATACAGGTGTAGGGTTTAAGCCCTTAGTAGTAAATCTATAATAAGGCAGAGAATGGTTGGGAGTAGTATCTGTCATACCACTTGCGGAATATGGATTAGGAAGACGTGCCAATGTTGGCGTATATAAAGCATATGGACGCGTAACTCTTAACTTAACCCTTGTTTCAGTAGGTATCAACCCCTGGCTTAATGGCAGGAATTGTCCACTTTGACTTAACACAGGCACACCAACCCATTGAAATGAACTGTACTGTGTGTTCTTGGCAATTGTGGTTCCTGTATTGATAACAGACATCATTGTGCTATCCCCATCATACCTTTGATTAGATACATAGATATAATGCTTACCACCAAATACAACATCGCCAGTATACGGATTTAGAATGGTTTTAGATGGATTCCAAATCATATCGTTTCCATTTTCACCTTTTAAATAAGAGTCTTCACCAAACACAATATTTACCCTTTCACCAGTCTCATGATTGATGGCATAGCCCGGGAACCAAGAGAAGCCCTGGTCACCAGAAACAGAAGAATAAACAGGTAAGCCTCTTGCATCAATATCTTTATTCCAGCTGGCGTGTTTTCTAACAGCAAATTTTATTGCGCCGCCTTCTGCCAGTGCCGGGTCTTCCTGTTCTTCAAATACCAGGCATCTTGTCCATTTTGTCTGATCTGAAGTAAATACTATGTCAACACTAAATAATCCTTTTATACCACTTGCTTCGCTACCCTTTAAAGTAACAGCAAAACCACATGGTGAGTAATTAGTAGCACCACCACGGAAACTGGTAGGCACCGTAGCTCCCAAAGAATAAGGGCCCCATGAACCTGTAGCAGCAGTATTATTTTTTATCATATTAGCATAAAACTGTGTGGAATCCCATTTTTGAACCGGGAAGAAATCACAGTATACTGAGGTATCGTTTGGAGTACCTAAACCTGTTCTAAGCCAGTTCCTTAAATCTACTCCACTCTGGTCAGGCACACCGGCCAGCCATGGCTTAGATGAATCTGCAAAAACAAGTGAGGAAGAAAGATATCCATTACCATTCTGCTGATCGTCTCCGGGACGGTTTACTTGCTGTATGCTAAGTGAAATACCATACTTATCAAGTATTTGTTCATTCAATAATGCTATGCTGCGTTCGCTATATATTGTATCCGGAGATATTGCAGCGGTATGTGCGATCAACATCCATGAGCCTGAATCAGGTTTAATTCCCCTGTTTGCATCTACACCGCTGTATAAGCCGGAAGCATATGAGCTGCCATGCGATGAAGAGCTGAAAAATAATTCCCAATCTGCTGCTACTATATTTACCGGGTCAACAACCTTTACATTTACCGGTCCACGTCCTTTTTCGTAAGTAGGTTGTATTGCTATATAACCTGAATCTTTATTAAGTGCAATATTTTCTGCTTCTGATGTCATTTGTAGGTCATTGCCACCGTTACCTGCACCTTGAATCCTTTTTATTATTACGCCATCGGCATAATCTGTATTTAGTGCATTACCCATATTGCCATTTGCAGGGTTAGGCATAGCAGTAACTACGGTAATAGGTGTACTGCCCGCCGCATGACTGCTACTTATATAGGTAACATCTTGTGTTGAATCGGAATGTTTTGCATTGAATGGCGCAAAGTTATTGTAGGCATATGCTATTGCTACAAAATAATAAGAACGATAGTTTACAATTGTTTTATCGTTAATCGTTGAAAACTGGTCTTGTGTAATTTGGAAACTATGAACAATACCGCTATCCTTACCTATTATAGGTATTGAAGGTACATAAGTAGTGTCTGACACATCTGTACGTTTGGTATAATTAATGATCTTGGTAACTCCATTTTTCAGATCACACTGGAATACTTCTATTGCCAAAGTAGGATCAACTTCACCGGTAGAAGCATTAAATATCTGGGCAGGTGATACACCGCTATTAGCTAACTGGAATACACGGTATCCTTCAAATTTATATAAGGAATCAGATGCGTGGGCATTTTTAGCTTTTGCGGATGCTGAACGATATTTTACTGTATCTGTTCTATAACCATATTGTTCTCTGAAGTTATTGCTGGCAGGGTCATTTTCCAGGTAAAATACAAGCTTCCTGTCTAATTCCCTACATACCAACCTTGGTGCTTCAGGGCCTTCCAATGTTTTAAAATTATTATCAAACAATGCCTGTGCCAGGTCATCTGCCGCGCGTATAGGTTTAAAAGATGTGCTTGGACACCCCCCTACGTTAGGAACCCATACTGCACCAATTGTAATATCTTCAAAATCACCTGCATTTAATGTAAACGGGCCTGATGAGTGTATAAAACGGCGATCGCCCGGTACGTTAGCACAAACGCATTCTGACCATGTATTTGAAGAAGGTTCCGGATCACCATAAAAAACATATTTAGTGATCTGTCCTTTGCCATACCCTCTTGATTGAGAACCTGCAGTACCGTTCCAGTCATTTGCAAAGCGCTCCCCTTTGCGCAATGAGCCTGTCATATAATTATATATTTCCAAACCATTGGTAGGGTTGCCTATATCAGTGAAATCATTATTATAGTAATCAAAGGTGGTCATGGTAAGAACAGTATCCTTTGTGAAGCCGGGACGTGCCGGGTCAGGGATCTGTTTCTTAGGCCCTTTAAAAAAGTCTACCCCTACCATCGGTATATGAGCACCATAGGTACCGGCTTGTCCACTACCATCAAAATTGGTACCATTATATAGTATACCTAAACCACGTGTAGTATCGCAGCCTATATAATCATCAAAAGCCCAGCCAAGATCGGCATCGCTCCAGGTAGAAATATAAGTGCTGTCTAATGTAAGAGAGCCCCTGTTGATAATATGATAATTATAAAAAGTAGCGTTGTTAAGTGCGTCATTGGTAGAGTAAGCAAATGCGCTGGCTTGTACTTCAAGGCCAATGGATGCTGTTTGTGTTTGCGCTTTTACGTTACCTACATCATTAAATACCCACCAGATGAACTGATCACCATTTATGTCCGGGTAATCTCCTTTGCTCGGGTCATATACCCCGTCATTGTTAACATCGACGAAGGGAGCATAATCCCTTCCAGTTACCAGGGACAATGGAGCACCTTTGGAATCTAATACATTCGTATTACCGCGCGCAGGCCATTGCCTTATTACATCGAATGTAGAAGCGCTG
>Ga0207124_1075_pt1 | contig 14270 bp, 11 predicted proteins | sample Alteio_BWMinHeat_37_FD_153506 | JGI IMG/M metagenome (GOLD analysis project Ga0207124, IMG submission 153506) | Enriched cells from forest soil in Barre Woods Harvard Forest LTER site, Petersham, Massachusetts, United States -... | ecosystem: Environmental > Terrestrial > Soil > Temperate forest >... | reverse complement strand
TAAACGTCCTTATCTCTGAGGCCAGATGAAAGCAACCAGCGTGCCAAACACCGTAGGTACCCGTCCCTAGCCGTCTCTAACGCTCGTCTGTTGCATCTGCGAGATTTATCTCCTTTTCGCGATCGCCACAAGTCTCGCGCTACGGAGTCTTCAACGCAACGTCTACAACGAAAGCTGTATCCTGCAAGTGCTCGCCGTCATCCACGTTTCACACTGAGCGTGCAGATTTTGCTCTGCCACTTTTTCCTGTTCGCAACGGCAGCTTTGACACCTTCAGATCCGTGGACAAGATGTTGCTATATCGCGGCCAGGCCCACTTCCAGATCATCCAGAATGTCCTGCAGGTCCTCAATCCCAACTGAAATCCGCACCAGACCATCCGTGATCCCAATCGCCTTCCGCCCTTTTTCGCCGAGAGCCGCGTGCGTCATCGTTGCCGGATGCGAGATCAGCGTCTCTACTCCTCCCAACGATTCTCCCAGGGAGCACACTCGAAGTTTCTTCAGCATGCGGTTGGCATTCTTTAGCGAACCGGTCTCAAATGTGATCATCGATCCGAACCCACTCATTTGCCGCTTCGCCAGTTGGTGCTGAGGATGATCGGCCAGCCCGGGATAGAAAACTTTCTTCACCTTCTTATGCTTCGCCAGAAAATCCGCAACTACGCGCCCGCTGCAGTCATGAATTTCCATTCGCGCGGCCAGCGTCTTTACCCCTCGCAGCACCATCCAGCACTCAAACGGAGAAAGTATCGCTCCCGCGCACTTTTGCAGGAACGCCAGCTTCTCTGCCTGCTCCGGCTTGCTGCAGACCACCACTCCGCCCAGCCCATCGCTGTGACCATTCAAGAATTTGGTGGTCGAATGCACCACCATATCCGCGCCCAGCGCCAGCGGCTGCTGGAAGTAGGGCGACATAAAGGTGTTGTCCACCACCAACTCCACTTTCTTGCGCCGGCAAATTTTACTGATCTTTTCCAGGTCGCTCAATCGCATCAACGGATTCGTCGGCGTCTCCACATAAACCATGCGGGTGTTCTTCCGGATCGCGCGCTCCACGTTCCCCGCATCGGAAGTATCGACATAAGAAAACCCCAGCCCGAACCCCGTCAGCACCTGGTTGAACAGGCGCGGCGTCCCGCCATACAAATCGTTTCCACATACCACGTGGTCGCCCGACTTCAACATGCTTGCGATCGCATTGATCGCGGCCATTCCACTGCCGAAAACTCGTGCCGCTACCCCTCCTTCCAGCGACGCTAAATTCTCCTCCAGCCGATCCCGTGTCGGGTTCGAGACCCGCGAATACTCGTATCCCTTATGCTCTCCAATCCCCTGCTGCACGTACGTAGAACTCAGATAGATAGGGACGTTAACCGCGCCAGTCAAAGGATCCGGCTGCTGCCCATCGTGAATGGCGCGGGTTGCAAAACCAGACTGTCGGCTCTTTTTCATGAACACCTTAAGTTATGATTGAGAGAAATCTTCCCTCTGAGAAAATTGTCACTCCCACTGCGAGAAATCGTCATTCTGTGCGAAGCAAAGAATCCCTATACCCAGTGCGGCGCGGCCGTTTAAAGGCTCTTATACCGCAAAGCCAGGACGCAAGTCTGGCGGCGTTACATGCCGCCCTCAAAAATCTTCTTCGACAAATACCGTTCCGCGGAATCCGGAATAATTGTGGCCACCCGTTTCCCCGCGCCCAGGCGCTGAGCCACCTGCAACGCCGCACACGCCACCGCACCTCCGCTCGACCCCGCCAGCACGCCTTCCTGCGCGGCCAGCCGCTTGACCATCTCGAACGCATCGTCGTCCGTCACCGCAATCACCTCATCGCATACTGCAGGATCAAACGTCTCTGGGACGAAGTTATTCCCGATCCCTTCCACTTTATGCGGACCGGGCGCTCCGCCGCCAAGGACCGAGCCTTGCGTAGTCACAGCCACCGCCAGCACTCCCGGCACATGCTCCTTCATATAGCGCGCAACCCCGGTAAAGGTTCCACAGGTTCCACAACCTAAAACCACAGCGTCCACTTTCCCACCCATCTGCTCGAAGATTTCCACGGCCGTAGTTTCATAGTGAAAATCGGGATTCGCCGGATTTTCAAACTGCCCTGCCATGAACGCGCACTTATCGCTGGCCACCAGTTCTTTGGCGCGGCGGATCGCTCCCTGCATGCCTTCTTCATCCGGGGTGCGATCCACCTCCGCTCCCAGCGCCCGCATGATGATCACTTTTTCCTGCGAGAAATTTTCCGGCACAAACAACTTCACCTTATATCCGCGATTCACTCCAATCAGCGCCAATCCGATTCCGGTATTCCCCGCCGTCGCTTCTACAATCGTCCCGCCGGGCACAAGCTTTCCTTCCTGCTCGGCGCGCCGGATAATCCCGATGGCCGCGCGATCTTTAACGCTTCCGCCTGGATTCAAGTATTCAAGTTTTGCGAAAATATCGGCCGAGCCGTTGGGTACGAGCCGCCGCAACCGCAACATGGGCGTTCCGCCGACCAAATCCGTAATATCGTCGGCGACACCCAGATGGGAGACTTCAGAGTTTTTCAAGGGCACGTTACAGGTTAAGGGGCAGAGTCTGAAATCGTCAATCGCCCCGGTAGACTTATTCTTCAAGACCAGTGAGGCTTTCACCTTTCTTAGGTCGTTCTCATCTTGCTTTCGCCTCGTTGCGATCAAGTTTGCCGCAATTTCGCCGATCTAATAATTCTGACCGCTAGCTCCGGAGGTCGAATGAGTTGGCAAATGGCGCGGCTGGGTCTCGTCTATGCATGTCTCTGCGCCGGTTCAGTTGTTCTTCCAGCGCAAGAATTCAAGCTTCTTGACCGCACCGTGCAGATGCATGGCTTTGCGTCGCAGGGATTCGTTTACACCAACGACAACAACTGGCTGACCATGAACACCAGCCAAGGCAGCGCCGCCTTCACCGACTTTGGGATCAACGCCTCCAGCCAACTGACCGACAAATTCCGGGTGGGTGCGCAAGGCTACGACCGCAGTCTCGGCCGACTCGGACAGTATCATCCCTCGCTGGATTGGGCCTTTGCCGATTACCGCTTCAAGAACTGGTTCGGCGTTCGCGGCGGGAAGGTCAAGACCACGCTCGGCCTCTATAACGATACCCAGGACCTCGATTTTCTCCACACCTTTGCATTGCTTCCGCAAAGCGTTTATCCCGCCGATCTAAGGGATGCTACCATTGCTCACTTGGGCGGCGATGTCTACGGCAATATTCCGCTCAAACATCGATTTGGCGATCTTTCCTATATGGCTTATGCCGGGCATCGCAGTGACAGCCTCTATAGCGGGTATCCCTATCTCTTGTCGCAGTACGGGGTCCAGTTCAAGAGCCTTGGGGGATTGCAATACGGTGCTGACCTGCGCTGGAATACGCCAGTCAAGGGCCTGTTTATCGGAGCGTCACGCTTAGATCAGGACACTACTGGCAAAGGCGCGGATGTGAATCCGCTTAGCCCCACGGGCGGCATCATTCCGTATTTTGAATACTCCAGGGCCGATTGGACTAACCAGTTCTACGGCCAGTACGCGCGCAGCAAATTGCGGATCGCCTCGGAGTACCGCCGCTACCTGCGCGACCAAATCATCTACGACAACACTTCTGAAAATTTGACCGATGTGCGTGGCTGGTACCTATCGGGCGCCTATCGCGTGATCAAACGGCTCGAGCTGGGCTCGTATTACTCGCGCTACACCATCGTCAACTTTTATAAAGGCGCTCTCGCGGCAATCGCTCCCAATGAAACCGACACCAGCCTCCCCGCCGATCACATCTACGACAAAGTCATCACGGCGCGGGTTGATTTGACAGGATTCTGGAACGTAAAGCTGGAGGGCCACTTTATGAACGGCTATGCGGCCAGCACGTACCCGGATGGGTTCTACCCGCAGGTGAACCCCCAGGGTTTCAAACCCAATACGAATGCGCTGGTCCTTAAAACCAGCGTGAATTTCTGAACTATGAGGAGAACTCGATGAAATCCTTGACTGCACTCCTCGTGGTAGCCAGCCTGGCGACTGTTCCAGCAAAGGCGCTCGTCAGCGAAGTCAAAGTCATTGCCAATCCGACTGTGAAAACAACTCAGATCTCCGCGGGCGACCTTAAGAGAGCTTTTTTACTGGAAACAAACTCGCTCAAGGATGGCACCCATGTCGAGCCAGTCCTGCGAAGGAGCGGGCCAGCTCACGAAGCTTTTCTCAGAGACTTCCTCGATATAAACGATCAGGCGCTGCAGACCTATTACCGCACTCTGGTTTTCACGGGCCGAGCCTCCATGCCCAGGACACTGGGCTCCGACGCGGAATGTGTGGCCTACGTGGCCAAGACGAGAGGCGCGATCGGATACGTGGGCGCTGATACGGCGGCGGAAGGCGTGAAGACGCTTGAGGTTATACCCGAAGGAAACAAGGCCGAAAGAACTCTGTTGAGCCGCGTGGAGCCGGAATATCCGCAAGTTCTGCGGCCGCTTCGCCTCACCGGAGTGGTGCGCCTCTCGGTCACCATTTCGCAGAAGGGACATGTTGAGACGATCCAGGTATTGGGAGGCAATCCTTTTCTGGCGGAGTCCGCCACGGCCGCGGTCAAGCAATGGGTCTATACGGCTGGTCGGTCGAGCGTAACGACCGTGGTTAGCATTTCATTCGATCCCGATTGGTAAGCGCGAAAGGCGAAAACCGATTTGCGCGTCTTCTATTTTTTTATTTTTATTTCGTCCCGGCCGCTGCCGTCTGTGTTCCCGCGTAGTATCCGCTCTTGGTCCGCACCGACATTTTCCCGTGCCCTTTGGCCTTCGCTTCCACGCGGATTTGCCTGAATCCGCCGCTCGATCTTGGATTCGTCGACTTGTACCCAATCGTGTACTGGTTACGAATATCGTGCGCGACTTGCCGGCTGATCTCGTCCACTTCATCCAGCGTCTTCGGGAAAAATGCCAGTCCTCCCGTCCGTTGCGTAATAATCTCCAGCGCCCGCCTGGCTCGCTTGGGATGCTCTTCATCCCCTAGAATCCCAATCGCATACACCGACGGACCGTTTTCTTCCTGCAACTGCTTGACCGCCTGCTCCAGGGTTTCCCGGCTGGCATTGTCCTCGCCATCGGTGACCACAAACAATACTTTCCGCTCCAGCTTCGCATCCCTTTTCAGGTGATCCGCGGAGGCCACGACGGCTTCGTAGAGAGCGGTCCCGCCCTTGGCATCGATTTTCTCCAGCGCCTCTTTCAATTTCAGAAGATCGTTGGTGAAATCCTGATCGAGATAGTACTCGTCGTTGAAATTCACCACAAATACTTCATCCTGCGGATTGCTCGACCGCACCAGATTCAGCGCCGCCTGATTTACCTTGGACCGCTTTTCCCGCATCGATCCCGAATTGTCGATCAGGATACCCATCGACACCGGAATGTCTTCATGATGAAAGGAAATAATGGTCTGCGGCTTCCCATCTTCGAAGACCGAGAAATCGGTCTTGTCGAGATTGGTAACAATGCGCTGCCTGTCATCCACCACGGTTGCGTGCAGCAGCACCTCATCCACATCTTTGCGGATGACAAATGTACCGTTCTCTTCAGTACTTTGCCGTTGGCTTGGCTTCTGAGGATTAGATTGCTGCTGGCTGGTTTGCTGGCTTGAAGAGGCCGGAGCCACACCGGATTGAGAATCTTTGGACGTAGCCGATACTGCGGGCGCAGGAGGCGCTGAGGTAGATAGCTGAGAAGATGTGGCCGGCTGTGACTGGGCTTGCGAAACTTCCCACGCCGCATGGCCAGCAACCGGTTGCGCCAGTGCCGCAATCAAGACCCCGGCCCAGATCGCCCAACTCAATAAAATAATGTAGCCCGCTCCCTTACTCTTCGGGCGCGTAATATCCGGTCCTGGCATACACTTTCAGTGGCGGCAGCCCTTTCGGCGGTAGTAACTTCACTTTGATCTTACGCCATTTGCCGTCCCGCGACCCGTTCAGCGGACGATACCCCAGCACATACTGGTTCCGCAGTTCGATGCCAATCTTCGTGGCCACATCCGCCAGGTCGTTGGGATTCTCCACCGTAAAGGCTCGCCCACCGGAGAGTTCCGCAATCTGGCCCAGCAACTCCGGTCCCAGCCGTTCTTCCTGTGTCTGGAAGTAGCGGTCGTAAATACCGATCGCGTACACCATCACATCCGCTTCTTTCACCAGCGCCTTGATTTCGTTTTCGGTGTACCGGCTGTGATTGTCGCCGCCATCGGAAATGATCAGCAGCGCCTTTTTCGCGTACTTGGCCTGCCTCATCTTGGTGACGCCCATATAAATCGCATCCAGGAGAGCGGTCCGCCTTCGCGGCACGGTGAACACCAGCTTGCCTTGAATCTCATCCACCGAACTGGTGAAGTCGCTGACCACCTCGGGCTCGTCCGAAAAGGTGATCATGAAAAACTCATCCTGCGGATTGGCGGTCTTGAAAAATTCCACGACCGCATCCTTGGCGCGGTCCATCTTGCTGCTCATGCTTCCGCTGGAATCGAAAATAACTCCCAGAGAAACCGGTGCATCCTCGCTGGAGAAAGTCTTGATCTCCTGTCCCGCGCTGCCTTCGAAAAGCTGAAAGTTTTCCTTCTCCAGGCCGGTCACCAGCCGGTTCATCGGATCAGTGATCGTCACTGGCACGAGCACGAGATCCACGTTGGCCTTTAGTGGACGGACGTGCGTGTTCAAGGAAGGCGCAACGATGCTCTCTTTCGCCACTTCTTCCGGCTTTGCCTTCTCCACAGTCCGCGGCGCGACGTGGACGTCATTCACGTCCGTTTGTGCCAGCACCGGCATGCACCAGGCGAAGCAGCAGCACGCGACAAGCACCAGGCAAAATGGAAGAGAAAAGAAATCAGAAGAACTGCGCAAGATTGTCCGCAACCGGACAGGAGTCAGATTCCAGGGTCGAATCAAACCGTACTTCCCAACTCGGTACTTCCCGGCTCGGACCATTGGGCGAGATAACCGGCGCTCATCCGCGGAGGACATAAGCACCCCATTTGGCCGCGATAGTATCACAGGTTCCCCCAAGGCGGCTGCGGTTTTTTTGTCAAATCTTGCTGACACCCGCGGAATGGACGCCCATTTCGGGCGATTTCCTCACGTCAGCGATCAACAAGCCTGAATCCGTCGCTTACCTTGTTACAATCAGGAGTTTCCATGGCTGACATTCATCCCTTCCGCGCGTTTCGCTATGCGAATCAGAATGGTCCGCAACCAGTCGTTCCCGCTCAGGTGGTCACTCAACCGTACGATAAGATATCCCCCGCTTTGCAGGACCGCTATTACGCTGCCAGCCCGTACAACCTCGTTCGGATCATCCTCGGTCGCAAAGAGGTGAATGACAATCCGGCGAATAATGTATATTCCCGCGCCGCCGCCTACTTCCGCGACTGGAGGCAGCAAGGCGTCCTTCGTCAGGACCCTCAACCATCCTTGTACGCCTATTCCCAGCGCTTCAGTCTGACAGGTTCCGGCAAAGAAGGCTCAGGCACCGAAATGGAACGGCGCGGATTCATCGCACTGGGCCGAATCGAAGACTATTCCGCCGGCGTTGTCTTCCGGCATGAGCAAACCCTGGCCAAGCCCAAGGCCGACCGCCTCGACCTGCTCCGCGCTACCCGCGGCCATTTCGGCCAGATTTTCATGCTCTACGAGGATTCCGGTCCGGTCGAATCGCTTCTCCGCTCCCCCGCCGAGCCTGACATTGCCGTGACCGACGAATATGGAGTCCTGCATCGCGTCTGGCAGGTTTCCGATCCAGCCGTCATTGCTTCTGTCCGAGCCGCCATGAGCGACAAGAAGGTGATCATCGCCGACGGCCACCATCGCTACGAAACCGCACTCACATATCGCAACGAATGTCGCGCCGGCGCTTCTTCTCCCGGCACCCAACAAATCGACGCTCCACACGAGTTCGTCATGATGACCTTCGTCAACATGAACGACCCCGCACTGGTCATTCTGCCGACACACCGCGTGGTTCACAGCCTGCCATCTTTTTCCGAGGAGGCCTTCCGCAACTCAGCTCGCGCCTTCTTCGACATCGATGAAATCGATGCACCGATCGATGCTGCGCGCGCCACCGCCATCCTTCGCGAGTGTGGACGCAGTGGAACCAGCATCCTCGCTGTAACCGGCAATCGCGCTTTCCTTCTCCATCATCCCAATCCCAATGCCGCCCAAGTTTTTGGCGGTCTGTCCGTCCGTCAACAATCGCTCGACGTAGTGCAACTGCATAAAGTGTTGCTGGAAAATGTCTTGCACCTTTCGGAAGAATCCATCCGCAACCAGCAGAATATTTCCTATGTGCGCGATGCCGCTGAGGCCCTAGGTCACCTGGAAGGCGCTCCACGCGCTAATATTGTTTTCCTGATGAATCCCTGCCGCGTGTCGCAGGTTCGCGACATTGCCTTTGCCAACGAAGTCATGCCGCAGAAATCCACAGACTTCTATCCCAAGCTCCTTAGCGGATTGACGGTCTATGCCCTCGATTAACGGGGCGTTTACGAGAAACGAAAAAGCACATGCGTGCACGGTCGCCCCTGGCTGTCCAACCGGGCGAAGCCCGGACCGCTACAACCGCTTTTGCCAACTCCAAGCCTGCCGCACCCTCAGAGTCGCATTCGTTCTCGCACTTTTTCTGTCGCTCACCATCCCACTCCCCGCCGCGCCCCCTGAAAAACATCTCTCTGTCTACTCTACCGTCGCCAACTATTCTCTGCCGATCCTGCAACGCCAGGGCCGCGATTACGTCGGACTCCTCGAACTTCTCGAACCCCTCGGCACCGTCAGCGCCAAGTCGGACGGCTTGCGCTGGCGCCTGCACTATAACAACGTCCTCGGAGAATTCACCGTCGACAAAACCCGCGCTCGCATTCAGGGACGTGACGCCGATCTCTCCGCCAAGTTCCTGCTGGAAAACGGACGCGGCCTTGTTCCCCTCGCTTCCCTCAATGCCCTTCTACCCCGTTTTCTGGGAGGTCCAGCAAGTCTGCACGAAGAGTCGGCGCGTCTATTCGTCGGCAATGTCGCCACGCACTTCACTGCCTCGGTCGCTCCGGACGATCCTTCGCGCCTGGTTTTTCAATTTACCGCGCCAGTGAATCCCTCGGTCGCCACTGAACCTGGCAAACTGCACTTGACCTTCAACCACGAACCGGTCACCTCGCCCGCCTCCCCTACGCTCACCTTCGGCAGCAAGACCATTCCCTCTGCTGCATATTCCGAAGCCCACGGCGCAGCCGAAATCACTGTGACCACCAACATCCCACTGATCGCCAGTTTCAGCAGCGATGGCCGCACCGTCACGCTCGCACCTGCAAAATCGCAAGGTGCCACCAGTGCGCCCCCTAAACCGTCACCACCGCCGCCGCAAAATGTTCAGACCGCGCCCTCGGTGGCAACTTCATCCAACCCCCGCCGGTACTTCGCTATCGTGGACGCCAGCCACGGTGGCGCCGACCGTGGCGAAGCCCTCAGCCCAACGCTCGCTGAAAAAGACGTTACCCTCGCCTTCGCCCGCCGACTTCGTCAAGAACTCGAAAGCCGGGGAATCACGACTCTCGTCCTCCGCGATTCTGACGCCAATCTTTCCCTCGACGAACGAGCCTTCTTCGCCAATACTACTCATGCCGCCGTGTATATAGCCCTACACGCCGCGTCCAGCGGCCACGGAGTACGCGTCTACACCGCGCTGCTCCCTTATGCCGATGCTAGTGACGACAGCCGCGGTCCCTTCCGTTCTTGGCCGACCGCCCAGGCGGGATCCATTCCCCTCAGTCAGGCAGCAGCTGCCAGCGTCGCCGAGGCTTTAAAAAAAGGAGAGATTACCATCCGCACTCTCAGTGCCCCACTGCGTCCCCTGAATAATATTGTCACCGCCGCCATTGCCGTGGAAGTGGCGCCGCCAGCCTCAGATGTCTCCGCTCTCGCGGCTCCTGATTATCAGCAACTAATTGCCGGCGCCATTGCGAACGGCATCAACGCCGTTCGTGCTCAACTTGGAGCTGCCCCATGAAATCGCGAAAACGTGGGATCTTAAGTTACAAAATTATCCAATTACGAATTTACAAATTCCGCAGATGATTCCACGCCACTTTTTTATCGCGCTCTCCGTCCTTCTCGCAGCCGTGCTGGGCATGAGCATTTACGTCTGGCGCATGCGCGGACGCGCCGCCGCGACTCCCGCTCCCTCCGCCGACTCGCGCCCTGTCGTCGCTCCCATCGCCGGTAACACCGAGCGCGTCACCCTAGTCGTCGCCTACGACGACATCGGTATACTGCGCGCCCAAGCTGCGCAAATTCCCATGCCAAGCGTTCGCCAGCAGCGTGCCGAGGAAGTGCTTCGCGCCCTGATCGCCCTCTATCTCGATAAGTCATCGCCTCACCCGCTCCCGCCCGGCTCCGATATTCGCAGCGTCTATCTGGTCGACCCTGGACTCGCCGTCATTGATGTGAACGCCGCACTGGCCGATGGCCACCGTTCGGGCGTGCTCGCGGAAGAACTTACGGTCGCCTCCCTGGTCCAAACGCTATCCGCCAATATCCCCGGAATCCTGAAAGTGAAAATCCTGGTGGAAGGCAAGCAGCGCGAAACTCTGGCTGGCCACGCCGATCTCTCCAACTTCTTCGACGTCTCCGCCGTCAACCAACTTGCCTCGCAGCTCGAATCGACTCAATAGTCGTCGCCACGGCATAAGCTTTGACTATTTCCTCCAATGCGGAAGCTACCGCTCCAGGGTGTATGGGAAACACTCCTTAGATCTATTTCTGCAATGGCGCCAAATACCATGGCTCAACCGTCTCGTCACTCTTCATGAAAGTCGTCAGCAAAGCCGCGTCCTTGTACTTCCCAACCGTCGAGGCGTGAACTCCATCCGGACCCAGGTCGCTGCAACTCCATTCGAGACCAGTGCTGGCGGCAAGGGCAGTACCGTCAGCAAGCATTCCATTCGCCCAATCGTAAGTTCCCCACGAGAGCCACGGCGCCATCACCGGACCGTTGTTTGGGTTGTAATTCAGATCGGCCGCGCCATTAATCTGATCGGCAATCACCGCCTGCGTAGCAAACCCGGTCTCATACGCATACGGCTCGGGGAGAATCTCAGGATTATTCGTGGCGTAACCGCCGTAGTGCATGCTTTCGATATAAGCCATTTTCAAGTTCGGGAAGTAAATCTGCATGTTTTGCAGCGCCGCAATCACGTCGCTTTCCTGCTGCGCCATATCCGCGGGATAAGTTCCCTTCGGTTGGCTGTGGGGATCGTTCAACCACACCGCAACCACTTGTTTTGCGGTTACGTTTTGGTACGGCAGATAGAAGTTCAGAATCGTCTGCCACGAGCCGTCACTAAAATTGGCATAGTTGGGAGAATCCGTACCGTCGATCGCGCCATTCACAATCACCAGACTTGGATTCAAAGCAGGGTCCACCTGCTCCGTTAGCTGGAACTGGGTGAACAGCGTCCGCGAAATCGAAACCCCGATCGACAGCAGGACGTACTTACCATTAGGATCATAATTTCCATCGCCATCGAGCGGAACGATGGCCTGCGCCAGGGCTAGCCCGTCAGCTTCGTGGTCGGGCGGACGCACATTCGTTCCTCCCGGATACAATCCGCCTTCCGATCCCATATAACTGCCCGTGCCCAAGTCCGGAAGATCCACTTCCGGGTAGCTGGTACCAGTCTGATCCCAGGTTGTGTTGTTACATGCCGAAGAAGATGTCGTCACCGGCAACGTAACAGCAGCCGTCGCTGTTAATTGCGGCACGCTCGAATCCGCGACCTGCACCGTGAAGGCATAATTCCCTGCGGATGCGACGTTCACCGGCCCAGTCAAAGCGCCTGACTTGTTCAGAGTCAGCCCCGTAGGCAAAGTCCCGGAGGCCAAACTCCAAGTGTAAGGGGGCGTTCCTCCGGCAGCCGCCAAGTTCGTTGAATAAGAAAATCCCTTAGAACCTGTCGGCAAAGTCGGGAACGAAGACACCGCCAGCGTCGGCGGTGCCACTCCACTACCCGCCACGCTTATCGTTTGCGCTGGAACAATGTCATACACCAGAGAAACCGCATTCTGATATGACAAGAGTTGGCTCGGGGTGAAAGTCAACTGAAACGAAAATGATTTGTGCGGCGCAATCGCCACCGATCCTGTATAACCGTTCGCACTGAACGGAGGCAGCACCGTCACTGCGGTCAGATGCATCGTGCTCGTCCCCGTATTGCTGACGGTTACGGTTTGCGTTGCAGTGCTGCCGAGCGAAGTTGCGGGGAAATTTAGGACATTCGGATTAACGGCAGCGATTGCCCCAGTCGTCGTCCCCGTGCCCGACAAGGTAACAATCTGAGGCTGGCTCACGCCTTGGATGGTGAATGAGATCTGCCCTGTCACCGGCCCTGCTGCGGTTGGCTTAAACCGCACCGCCCAGATACCGGCTTGTCCCTTGTGCAGAGTCCGCGTCCATCCGTATTCCAGAATGAAGTTATTGAAAGGAGTGATCGAGAAGTTTGTAATCGTCAGCAATGTTGTGCCGGTATTCGTGATGGTAATTTCCGTGACCCCTGTTTCCATGCCCACGACGACGCTTTTGAAGGTGATGGAACTGGGGCTGATGTTAAACGATTGCGCCGCGGCGGGGTGCGCAACCAACATCATGAACAGGCAAACCGCCAGAAACAAACCACCGTATCTGAAAGTCGATTGGTTTCGCATAGGGATAGGAATAGCGACAAAACAGGGGGGAGAAGAATATATACCACAACACGGCCTTCAAATGATGCAGACTTATGCTTAGAGAAGTATTTCTCCTACTCCACCCTTTCCGCTACCCATCTCGAGACCGCGGTCACCCATTTTCGCGGTGCAAACCGCACCGACTCCGCCACGAGCCAGTTCTGCATCCCGGATATTACGAGGGTCTTGCCTGACATTAGGCCGCGATATCCATCGCGCGCCACTTTTTCCGCACTCATCGCCCCAATTTTCTTGAATAGCCGTGAGTTCTCCATGCCAGCTCGCCTCTGGAACCCTGTATTGGTCGCTCCCGGACAAAAACAGCTCACAATCACTCCCGTCCCCGCAACCTCGTTCGCCAGGGCCTCAGTAAACGAAAGCACATAGGCCTTGGTCGCGTAATACACGGCCATCAACGATCCCGGCTGAAAAGCCGCCGTCGACGCCACATTCATAATCTTCCCATTCCGCCGCGCCAACATTCCGGGAAGAAACAATCGCGTCAAAAGGGTGAGGGCGGTGACATTCAAATGAACCTGGCCCAGGATTTCTTCCTCAGCCATCCCGGCAAACTCGCCAAAGACTCCGAACCCCGCGTTGTTCACCAGGACATCTATGGCTAGCTTTTCGCCCTCCAAGAGATCGAACAATATCTTCCCGCCGGGCGCCGAGGCTAAATCCAGCGCAACAGTCTTCACTGTTACCCCAAACTGTCCGCGCAATTCTCCGGCAAGCTGATTCAGTTTGTCGCCGCTGCGCGCCACCAGCACCAGATTGTGGTGATCCTTGGCAAACAGCTTCGCCAGTTCATATCCAATCCCGCCTGATGCACCAGTAATCAGTGCGGTCTGAGTGCTCGATTCCATTTGAAAAGCCCCCGATAAAATCTCTACTTCGTCCAGTTCTGCATCCTGAGGCACCCCGCGCTCGGCGGCATTCCTTCGGCGCGGGCGCCGATGGTATAGTGGTATGACCGCTATGATTTCCCTACTGAAAGGGTCCAGCGGCCCACTAATCGAACTGATTTCTATAAACTTTCTACACTAAATCCGGAAGGACGATTTCCTCATGCCCATTGCCACAACTAATCCAGCAACCGGCGAAACCCTCCAGACCTTTCAACCCCTTCCCAGTGCTGAAATTGAGCAGAAGCTCCAGCTCGCCGTTACCACCTTCCGTGCCGAGCGTAAGACTCCCTTTGCTGAACGCGCCCGACGTATGCTGAAGGCCGCCGAGATCCTCGAACGTGACAAGGATAAGTTCGCCCATCTCATGACCCTCGAAATGGGCAAAACCTATAAGTCCGCTGTTGCCGAGGCCGTCAAATGCACCACCGCCTGCCGCTACTACGCAGAGAACGCCGAGAGAATCCTGACGGACGAAGTCATTGAAACCGGCGCCAGGAAAAGCTTCGTCCGTTATCGCCCCATCGGCCCAATCCTCGCCGTCATGCCCTGGAACTTCCCTTTCTGGCAAGTGATCCGCTTCGCGGCC
>Ga0207124_1072_pt1 | contig 14481 bp, 12 predicted proteins | sample Alteio_BWMinHeat_37_FD_153506 | JGI IMG/M metagenome (GOLD analysis project Ga0207124, IMG submission 153506) | Enriched cells from forest soil in Barre Woods Harvard Forest LTER site, Petersham, Massachusetts, United States -... | ecosystem: Environmental > Terrestrial > Soil > Temperate forest >... | reverse complement strand
TTGGCGAGTCAGCGCGCGGGGCCTGGCTGGCGGAGCGCTTTCGCGAAGTCGGGCTGGACGACGTTCGCATCGACGATGTGGGCAACGTGTTCGGAGTTCATCCCGGATTCGGGCAGCGATACGTGGCTCTAAGCGCCCACATCGATACGGTGTTTCCGGCGAACACGCCGCTGAATATTCGTCAGCAGGGAAGCCGGTTGTATGGGCCCGGAGTTTCCGACAACGGTGCCGGAGTCACAGCGATGCTGGCGATTGCGGCTCTGCTGCGTGCCGTGCGGGCGCGGCATGCTCTGCCGTTTGTATTCATCGGGAACGTAGGTGAAGAAGGCGAAGGCGATCTGCGCGGTATGCGGCACATTTTTTCCACGCCGCGCTGGAAGGATTCGATCGCATACAGCGTGGTACTCGACGGCGCGGGAGCGGACACGATTGTCGCCGAAGCTCTGGGCAGCCGCCGGTTTGAAGTGATCGTGCGCGGCCCCGGGGGACACTCGTGGAGCGACTTTGGCGCGCCGAATCCGATCGTGATTTTGGCACGGGCGATCGACACGTTTACGGCGGCGCCTGTGCCCACCACGCCGAAGACAACGTTTAACATCGGAGTAATCCGCGGGGGAACGTCGGTAAATTCAATTCCCGAGTCGGCCAGCATGAAGGTGGATATCCGCTCGACCTCGATGAGCGAGATGGAGCGGTTGGAGCAGACGCTGCGGCTGGCGCTGAATCGCGCAGTGGAAGACGAGACGATGGCAGCGGAGATGCGGTCGTCCGCGCAGAAGAGGCCTTCGGGAGTGAATTGCGAAGTGGTGGCAATCGGGAATCGTCCGGCGGGAGAGCTGGCAGCGGGCGCGCGTATCCTGCATGTGATTCGAGCTGTGGATGCGCAGTTGAACAATGCGGCGCAGGTTCAGCGGGCATCAACCGACGCGAATATTCCATTGTCGTTGGGGCTTGAGGCAATCGCAATCGGCGGCGGTGGCTCCGGTGGCGGGGCGCACACTTTGCAGGAATGGTTTGATTCCAACGGGCGGGAGTTGGGATTGAAGAGGATTCTGTTGACGATGCTGGCCCTGGCGGGAGCGGGGGAATAATGGTCAGAACCTCAGGGGCTGAAACCCCGGAAATTAGACAGAGTTTATTCGCATCGCTGAGCCGCTGCGCCACCCAAATGCTGGGTTTTGTTTTGTGCGTATTGGCGGTGCTCTGCTCCGCGCAATCTCAGAATCAGGCGGCAGCGCCCGCGGCCATTCCCGGCCCGAGGGCGGACACCATCTTCGTCCATGCCAACGTTTATACGGGCGTGCCTTCGAACGAGCAATTTAGTTCGGTCCAGCGCGAGGAGGCCATTGCGGTGCGGGGGGATCGGATCCAAGCGGTAGGTAAGAATGTGGACATCCAAAAGCTGAAGGGGCCGCAGACGCAGGTCATCGATCTTGGTGGACACTTCGTGATGCCCGGATTTAACGACGCGCATCTGCACTTGGCGGATGCCGGTATGCAGAAATTGAGTGTGGATCTGACGGGAGTGAAGACGCTCGATGAATTTCGCCAGCGCGTGCTGGCCAAGGTGGAGACGGCCAAAGCGGGCGAATGGATTTTAGGAGGAGGTTGGGACGAGACCATGTGGCCGGTGAAGACTCTGCCCAGCCGCTGGGATCTGGATGAAGTTTCCGGCGGACATCCGGTGTTTCTGGATCGGGTGGATGGCCACCTGGCCGTGGCCAATACGCGGGCGCTGCAGTTGGCGAGTATCACCATAGCGAGCCGCGATCCTGAAGGCGGACAGATTGATCGCGATGCCAACGGCCAGCCGACGGGGATTCTCCGGGATACCGCACAGCATGCAGTGGAAGCGGTGCTGCCGCAGCCGACGCGCGAAAAGCGCCGGCAGGGGATTGAAGTGGCGCTGGCGGATCTGGCCGCGCATGGCATCACCTCGGCGCAAGATTATTCTCCGGACTGGCAGAATTTTGAGATTTATGAAGACCTGGAAAAAGAAGGCAAGCTGACGGCGCGGATCTCTGAATGGTTGCCGTTCGACGATTCGGTGGAGGAGTTGCAGAAGAAGCGAGATTCGCATCCGCAGACGGACCTGATGTTGCATACGGGAATGCTAAAGGGATTTATGGATGGATCATTGGGTGGGCACACGGCGGCGCTTTTGGAGCCGTATGCGGATGATCCTAAGAATTCTGGTCTGCCGCGCTATGAGGCTGCGAAGCTGAACGAGATGTCCAAAGAGCGCGTGCTCGCTGGATTTCAGCTTGGATTTCACGCCATTGGCGACAAGGGTATCCAGTTGGCGCTCGATGCTTTTGCGGAAGCGGAAAAGGCCGCGCGCGAGCAGAAGGTGAAGGCGCCGAACGGTGGCGACGATTTCCGCCTGCGCGTCGAACATGCGCAGGTGACGACACCCGCACAGATTGCACGCTTTAAAGAGTTGAAAGTGATTGCCTCCATGCAGCCAAGTCATGTGCTCACCGACATGCGCTGGGCGCAGGATCGCTTGGGAGCGAAGCGCGCCGCTATGGCTTATGCGTGGGCGGCATTTCTGAATAAGGGCGTGCCGCTCGCCTTTGGGACGGATTATCCGGTCGAGCCTGTGACGCCGTTCCGCGGGCTGTACGCCGCCGTTACGCGCAAGAGCGAAGACGGCAAGCAGGAATTTTTCCCGGCGCAAAGGCTCACCATGGATCAGGCCATCGCGGCTTACACCACTGGCTCTGCCTTCGCCGAGTTCGAAGAAAAGGAAAAGGGCAAACTGGTGCCGGGGATGTTTGCCGACTTCATAGTGCTGGACCGCGACGTGACGGCGGCCTCGCCAGAAAGAATTCTCGGGACCAAGGTTCTGCGAACTGTAGTCGGGGGCAAGACGGTTTACGAGGCGAAGTAAATCAGACTATAGGCTGCATATTCGCGTCTAAGCTTTCAGGGGGACGCCTAAACGTTGTTGTCGCACCGCTGTAAATCACGCCCCGCCAGTACTCTATTTCGCAATCGCCGCCTTTGCAAACGGGTATAATTGAAGAGTTTATAGTCCTCGGAGGAAGCAGGAATATGGATTCGCGGGCATTTTGGCTGCGCTTGAAAACTCATCGCTGGGTCTATTCGTTCAGTATTGTGGCCACGCTGGCGCTGGGTATCTTAATTGGTTCTGTGGTCTCTTATGGAGTGAAGGGCAAAGAAGGGCAGAAGTCGTCGTCTTCCGACGCGACTCCGTTGACCGTGCCGTCCCCCAAGCAGCTTTCGGGTGAGTTTTCCCAGATCGCGAAGCAGTTGGGACCGACCGTGGTCAATATCAATACCGAGTCGACGATCAAGAATCCGCACCGTCGTCGTGGCGGGCAGCAGAATCCTGACGACGATAACGGTGGGGGCGGTCCCGGTGGCATGGACGACTTCTTCAACCGCTTCTTCGGTGGACAGGGCGGTCCGAACGGCCCCGGCGGTGACGCGGCGATTCGTGAGCGTTCGCTGGGTTCGGGCGTGATTGTGGATGCCAAGGGTTACATCGTTACGAATCGCCACGTAGTAGAGAAGGCGGATCGAATCCGAGTGCGGCTGCAGGACGACCCACCGGGCGTGCAGCATGATGCCAAGGTGATCGGGGAAGATCAGGAAACCGACCTGGCAGTCATTAAGATTGAGATGTCGCGTCCTGTTCCCGTGGCCAAGATGGGGAACTCCGACAGCATGGAAGTGGGCGATTGGGTTCTGGCGATCGGCAGTCCATTTGGCCAAGTCGGGACCGTGACGGCTGGCATTGTTTCCGCTAAAGGCCGGGATATCGTACCCGGACGCCAGTTCCAGACCTTTATTCAAACCGATGCGGCGATCAATCCGGGAAATTCCGGAGGACCGCTGGTTAATCTCGAAGGCGAAGTCATCGGCATCAATACCGCGATTTTGAGCGAAACCAACGCTTACGCGGGCGTGGGCTTCTCGCTTCCTTCAAACACGGTGGTGCAGGTTTACAACCAGCTCATCGGACCCGAGCACCGCGTGGCTCGTGGATCGATTGGCATTATGTTTGATGCGGTGGAGAACCCAGCCATCACGCGGGTTTACGGCAATGGATCGGGAGTAACGATTTCGAGCGTTGTGCCGGGCAGCCCAGCGGATCAGGCTGGATTGAAAGTGGGCGACACGATTACGACTGTCGATGGCAAGAAAGTGACGAAGGGTTCCGAGTTGGTCGGTGACATTGCGTCGCGCAAGCCAGGCTCGAAAGTGCAATTGGGCTTCGTGCGCAATGGCAAGCAGCAGGATGCGACCGTGACCATCGCCGACCGTGCAAAACTGTTTGCGGCGCGACTGAACGAAGATGAAGGCGGTAACGACGAGAATACGCCCAAGCAAGATAAGTTCGGCATCACGGTGCGCAAACTTACGCCAGAGATGGCCGAAAAGCTTGACATGCCGGCAGGCAAGGGCGTGATCGTGCAGGACGTGAAGCCGGGATCGTTTGCCGATGACATCAACTTGGGCCGCGGCGACATAATTCTCGAAGTCAATAAACAGCCCGTCAACAGCGAAGAGGATTTCGCCAAGGTGGAGTCCGGGCTGAAGAGTGGTCAGGATGTGGTGTTCCTGGTCCGCCCGCGGGGTTCGTCGTGGCAGGATGGAACTATCTTCGTACCTGGGACACTTCCGTAACCTGGGATGAGCCAACGGGAACTGGCATTGCATCATCCGATAGAGGATGATTGCAATGCTAGTTTGCCCTTGGCCTTTATTTTTTGCGCCTGGGCATTTCGGCGGAAACTTGAGGGTCTACCGTTGGAGCAAGAGCATCGCGCAAAAACCGTGAGGGGGTGGTTGGGCGCAGCCTGCGTTCTGACGGTGACCAGTCTCTATTTCTTTACCACCACGGGGTTTGCGCAGGACGCATCGAGCAACACTTCTCCAGCCCAGAAAACGAGCGCAACCAAAGCCAGTCCTAAGAAGCATGCCAAGGCGGCTTCGTCTGGATCGAAATCCAGTTCGTCCGCCCCGGCCAAGGCACATCCTGCATCACATTCCGCAGCCAGTCAGCATTCGAAATCGGGCCCGGCGGTTAGCGCGCATAGCAGTAAGGCGAAATACGCGAGTACACGGAAGAATGGCAAGAAGAAACCGCGGGGCCAACAGAAAATTGATTCTGAGCGGGCGCAGGCGATTCAGGAAGCGCTGATCCGCGAACATTACATGAGCGGCGAGGCGACAGGAACCTGGAATCAGACCAGTGAAGACGCCATGCGCCGCTATCAGGCCGATCACGGTTGGCAATCGAAGCAGGTACCGGATTCGCGAGCGCTGATCAGTTTAGGACTTGGGCCGAGTCACGACCATCTGTTGAATCCGGAAAGCGCCATGACCACTGGGCCGAATACTGCTCATTCGGGTGCGCCCTCAAGTTCTGCATCACAGAGCCCGGTTTCGCATAGTGCTGAACCCGGAGCGCCGGTGAGTTCGAACCCAATCCCTGCAGCCGGTCCTGCCCCAGCCACATCTTCCGAGCACGATGCATCCCGTCCGCAGTAGAGCTAATACAGCAGTCAGCATTTAGCCAACACGGCCTGGCTTCCCGAGAAGGGCGAAGCTCTCCATTCTCAAACGAAGCTGGCTTGGCTGATTGCTGACCGCTAATTGCTGGGGGTTCGTCGATAACTTCCTGTCGCAGGCCGCGGGAAATAAGGCAGAGGCTGCGAGTGAATGATGGCGGTGGGATTGGCTTCCACCAGCGCATCGGCAACTTCCTCTCCGCAAATTTCAGCAGTCGCTTCTCGAGCCGTGGAGAGCACCGGAATGCGCTTCTCGGTGTCGTGCGCGTCGGTTGCCAGCACATGGACGGCATCGTGTTCGAGCAGCCAGTGAGCGGTGCGACGCACGCGTTCGCCCCAGAATCCAGTAAGCGCAGAGCCGGTCATCTGAATCACGCAGCCTTGTTCCGCCCACTCCACCACGCGCTGCGGACTCTCGCGCAGAATCGGATTGCGCTCCGGATGCGTGATCACGGCAGTGATACCGCAGTCGCCGAGCTTCATAAAGCAGTCCGTAATCTGTTGCGGCACGCTGTAATTGCTCAGTTCAACCAGCATGTAGTGCGAGCCTTCAATGGCATAGCGCGAGGGATTGGCGAGAACGTCCTGCAAGTTATCGTAGGAGAGATGGAAGTCGCAGCCCAGGCTGAGCGTGATCAGATTGCCGACGAGTTGTTGCAGGTGCGCAACCAGTCCCTGCAGATATTCGCGGTCGTAGTGATAGCGGTCGTTGGCGTGCGGCGTGGCAACCTGATGAGTGATGCCATCGGCCGCTGCCATCCGGCACATGGCGACAGAGGTTTCCCATGACTTCGATCCGTCGTCTACTTCCGGAAGAATGTGAGAGTGAATATCGACCACAATTGTGAGAAACACCAGCAACCCATCGAGGTTGCGCTTGATTTGATTTAAGCAGATTCGTGGGGAAAGAGAAAGACGGAAGAATGATCTCTCACGGGAGTCGAACGCACGGTTCTCTCACCAGATCGTCGTTAGCGCGCGAGAGTTGCGGATTGCCCGGTCGGCGGTGAGCAAGGGTAGACCTTCAACTAAGGCAGTCGCTCCGATGATCCTATCGGCAGGATCTTTGGGATACGCGGCCGGGAGATTAAAAGCCTGTACACAGATACGACTATTCATTGACAGGACGACAAAGCGCCGCTCCACTTCTGACAAGAACGCTTCGAGCGTGGTGTTGAAGCGAACTTGTCCCGTGCTGGAGAGTCTGGCCAACTCCAGCAAGGTCATATCCGAGATGGCCAGCCCAGTGTCGCCCCGACGCGCCTCGTCCATGGCAATTCTGGCGTTTTTCGAGAGCTTGTCTGGGCTTATGGCGATCCAGATAACAACGTGGGTGTCCAATAGAGTCAATATAGGTCGCCCCATTCTTCTGGAGAAAACGCGGGCGAGACAACATCTCCTGTGATCTTGCCTTTGCCAGCATAAAAACCGTAGAAATCGTCATCGTCTTTGTCTGCTGGAACAAGCTTCGCCACCGGCTTGCCGCGTTTGGTGATCAGCACAGCTTCCCGCCTCGACTGAACTTCATCCATGACTGCCAGACAATGGACTTTGAACGCACCCGCCGCCATCTTTTTCATGGAGGGATATCCTTTCGATCATGGTCATTATACCATAGTCATGAGCAAAAAGACTTAATCAATGGATGAGACCTAACAGCGAAGGTACGATACTGCAAGCAACTGCCCGAAGTTGGATTTCAGGAATGTCTTAGCGTTATTCTGCCGATCACTTCCGGGCTGGGAGAGCCGATGAAAGACATGAGCAGATATCTTGCTGCATCGTTAATGCTAATTCATATAACGCTACCGTCTCTCGGGCAGGTGACACGGTCCAGTGGTCGTGTCATAGCAGATAAGATGGAGATACCACGTTACCCGGGTCTTGCGCGGCAAGCTTGGATAAGCGCAGAGGTCACCCTTCGTTTGCGGATGAAAAAGAATGGGGACTTGGTTTCCGTCACCGTGGTGCATGCCCACGCTGAGCGCGGCTATGGAGTCTCCGGCTTCATCGATACGGCGACCGATGCCGCCAAAGTCTCGCGATTTTCTTGCCCAACATGCGAGGGCGCGACGTTTGAGCAAACTGTTACTTACGAGTTCCAATGCCCGCCTCAGCCGGAGCACGCGTGCACGCAAACCATACCCCCGCCTCCTCCGTCGACCACAGAGTCTCCTAGCCATGTTACGGTGAGGCCAGCAATGTGGTCCTGCGTCTGGCCCTAAGTTCGCATTCAGGAATTTACATCCACGCTCGCGCAAAGGGTGCCACCGCTACTAGCGCGGCCAGGAATCCGAGCCAATCCCTCCCTTGCCGCACCTTCCTTCCCTTCTGTAGCATCAATATTCAGGCATTTGTAAGGAGACATTATGGCGACCGATACTCTGGCATCCCCGGCCACTCTTGGCTATAACCCGACCAAAGTTTTCAAGAATTTTATCGACGGCGAATGGGTGGAATCCTCGACCGGCGAGACGTTTGAAGATCGCAATCCTGCCGATACTCGCGATGTAGTTGGTATCTTTCAGAAATCAAACAAGACTGATGTTGATGCCGCCGTCGATGCGGCAAAGCGTGCCTTCGCGAGATGGCGGCTGGTCCCGGCGCCGCGGCGCGCTGAAATCGTCTTCCGTGCCGCCGAGATCCTGATCGAGCGCAAAGAAGATTACGCCCGCGAGATGACCCGCGAAATGGGCAAGGTGCTCGCCGAAACTCGTGGCGACGTTCAGGAAGCAATCGACGCCGCCTACTACAACGCCGGCGAGGGACGCCGGATGTTTGGTCCCACTGTACCCTCGGAGATGCCCAACAAGTTCGCCATGGCCGTGCGCCAGCCCATTGGCATTTGCGGCATGATCACGCCGTGGAATTTCCCCATGGCAATTTCTTACTGGAAGCTGCTGCCCGCGATCGTCTGCGGAAATACATGTGTCATCAAGCCCGCGCAGGATACTCCGCTCTCGACCTTCAATTTGGTTCGCGCTCTGACTGATGCTGGATTGCCGAAGGGCGTGATCAATATTGTGGCGGGATTCGGAGCCGAAGTAGGCACGCCGCTGGCCGAGCACGCCGACGTTCGCGCCGTTTCGCTGACTGGATCGTCTGCTGTTGGCCGCATCATCGGCGGCATTGCGGCCAAGAGTTTCAAGCATTGCTCGCTCGAACTCGGCGGAAAGAATCCTATGATCGTGCTTGATGACGCGAATCTTGATCTCGCCATCGAAGGCGGCCTCTGGGGCGGATTCGGCACCACTGGCCAGCGTTGCACTGCGACCAGCCGCATCATCGTGCAGAAAGGCGTTTATCGCGAGTTCATCGAGCGCTACGTTGCTCGCGCTAAGAAGTTGAAAGTCGGCAATGGCCTCGACGAAACTACTGAGATGGGCCCCGCGATCAATGAGAAGCAGCTGCAGACCGACCTTAGCTATGTCGAGATTGGCAAGAACGAAGGCGCGAAGCTGATGTGCGGCGGCAATCGCCTCGATAAGGGCGAATATCAGTATGGCTGGTTTATGGAGCCGACGGTCTTCAGCGATGTCGATCCTCAGATGCGCATCGCGCAGGAAGAAATCTTTGGTCCCGTCGTTTCGATCATTCCTTGCGACGATCTGGCCGACGCCATTCAGATCTCCAACGGAATCGAGTACGGACTGTCGTCCGCGTTGTATACCAAAGACGTCAATAAAGCTTTCGCCGCGATTCGCGACCTGGAGACCGGCATCACCTACATCAACGCGCCCACCATCGGCGCTGAAGTGCATCTGCCTTTTGGCGGTACCAAGGCTACCGGTAACGGCCACCGCGAGGGCGGCATCGGCGCGATTGATTTCTACACGGAGTGGAAGTCGGTGTACGTGGATTATTCGGACAAGCTGCAGAAGGCGCAGATCGATAGGGCGGAGTAGGGGAGCCGTGCGAAAATGCGGACGCCGTTAGATATTGCGAAGTCTGCGACAGGAGACGATATCGTCGAGCTGCTCGGTTCAGAGGTCTAGGGACTATCCCCTTCTTGTTCATCGACCCCATTGCGTTGTAAAGTACCAAGCCTGTGGGAGATGACCAATGAAAAAGATCTCAGCTAGCTTGCCGCGGCTCGCGACCGTACTGTGTTCGTCAACACTTTTCCTCGCAACATTTGCGGCCCAGGCCGAGCAGCGTCCAACCATGACGACTCACGTGCCTGATGCTGTCTCGAGCGGAGTCGCGCCCTTAGTCGGCCATCTTCCCAGCACACAGCGACTGAGCCTGGCGATTTCTTTGCCGCTACGGAATCAAGCCGAGCTCGACGATCTGTTGCAGCAGCTCTACGATCCGCAAAGCCCCAGCTTCCACAAATATCTGAGCGTGCAGGAATTCACCAGCAGATTCGGCCCGGCCGAGGCTGACTACGAGGCTGTCCAAAGTTTTGCGCAGGCCAATGGTCTGGCCGTGGTCGACATCGCCGACAATCGTATGGTGCTGGATGTCGAGGGCCCGGCATCGAGCATTGAAGCTGCGTTCCACATCAGCCTGGGCGTCTATCAGCATCCCACGGAGGGCCGCACGTTTTACGCACCAGATCGCGAGCCGTCAGTCGATCTCGATGTGCCGCTCCTGCACATCTCCGGCCTCGATAATTTTTCGCTTCCACATGCTAAGAACATCAGGTCGTCTCAACAGCCCAGTGGCGCCGGCAAAACCACCGGTTCAGGTCCGGGCGGGGATTTTATTGGCAGTGACATGCGGGCGGCATACTACGGCTCCGGTCCGCTCGATGGCAAAGGCCAGTCGGTTGGCCTGTTTGAGTTAGCTGGGTATCAGCTCTCGGATGTTAAGAACTTTTTCACGCAGGTGAAGCAGCCCCTCAAGGTTCCGGTTCGTGGCGTATCTCTGAATGGAGTCAGCATCCGTTGCCCCCCATCCACGTGCGATGACAGAGAGCAGGCATTGGATATCGAAATGGCAATCTCCATGGCTCCGGGCCTTAGTCAGGTTGTGGTCTATGTAGGAAGCAGCAACGTCTCCATCTTTAACAAGATGGCTTCGGACAATACTTCCAAGCAATTGAGCTGCTCCTGGGGTTGGAGCGATAACGAGAGCTCCCTGGACCCGATTTTCGAGGAGATGATGGCCCAGGGCCAGAGCGTATTTGTTGCAACTGGCGATAGCGGTTCCGGCACGCCGGGTAATGTCGTATGGCCGGCGGACGATCCTTATGTTACGGCGGTCGGCGGAACGGACCTGACGACCAAAAGTCCGGGCGGACCCTGGAAGTCGGAGACTGGTTGGAACGGTAGCGCCGGATCGCCCTCCAAGAATAAGATTCCGATCCCCAGCTATCAGCAGCTCCCCGGCGTTATCAACTCGTCGAACGGCGGGTCGACGACCTTGCGCAATTATCCCGACGTGTCCGCCGAGGCGAATACCAACCAATACAGCTGCTTTGACGGCGGATGCTTTGGCGGTAATGGTGGGACCAGCTATGCAGCTCCGCAATGGGCGGGATACACCGCGATGGCCAATCAGCAGTCGATTGCCAACGGCGGAACTACGCTCGGCTTTCTTAATCCGGCCCTGTATGCGATCGGCGTGGGATCGAGTTATGACAACGACTTTCACGACATCGTAAGCGGTAGCAATGGCGGGTTCAAAGCAGTGACTGGATACGATCTGGTAACGGGATGGGGAAGTCCCAATGGGCCGGCTTTGATCAATGCCCTGACCGGATCTTCGAAGAGCGAATAGAACGCGTCGCAAAAACTTCTCGAGGGTGGAGCGCATGCTATGTCTGAGTTCTACCTTGCAGCGGGAGAACCTCGCGGTACTTCAGTAATCTTGTCCGCTTACCGTCCGTGACTTAACGTCGGGTGGAGTTCAATCTGTCCACTTCGTCACGGAATTGTTTTGTCTAACCTTCGACTTTCTCGATCCTCCGGATGCATTCCGCGAAGTGTCACTACTGCGGCGCTAATGCTGTGCTTCGTCGCCGGCTTCGCGCCGACATTGTTTGGCCAAAAAACAAAGTCGGATCGCAAGGTGCTCGTCTCGGTCAAGCCCGAGTATTCCGATTTCTTGAGGCACGCCCAAATCGGCGGCCTGGTTCGTTTGAAGGCAACCGTTACGGCCGAAGGCAAGGTGACCAACGTGGACGTGCTTGGCGGCAATCCCATCCTCGCAGAAAGCGCGGTAAAGGCGGTGATGACGTGGAAGTACGCGCCAGGGCCGGGACAAACCGTCGAAGAAATCTCTCTTAGTTTCAGCCCTCATTAAAAACCTCGCCACTAATAGTTTTTTCTGCGCGTCCTGCGACTCTCCGGTTAGAATTCTTCTTGTATTCCAGTAAGGCATTCTGAAAAACGGGCCGCGGTCCGCAAGCCTGCTGCGGCGAGGCTTTCATGACTCCAGCGACCACATCCCACGAAATCTCCGCCGCTAAGCGGCTGGACAACGTTCGTTATGCTATCCGCGACCTGGCTTGCGTGGCGGATGAAGTCATCCAGCAGGGACACAGAGTTCTTCCACTCAACGTCGGTGATCCGCTCAATTTTGACTTCAAGACTCCGGCGCACATCATCGAGGCTGTTTCTAAAGCAATGCGCGATGGGAAGAATGGGTATGCTCCCTCTCCCGGCATTCCGGAAGCGATCGAAGCGATTCGCGACGAGGCGATGCGCAAGGGCATCATGACGGTGCGCGATGTCTTCGTCACTTCGGGGGTGAGCGAGACGGTCGATCTCTGCATCTCCGCGCTGGTGAATCCCGGCGAGGATATTCTTACGCCGAGTCCGGACTATCCGCTTTATTCCGCGGTGTTGTGCAAGCTGGGGATTGCGCTGAACGCTTACGATCTGAATGAAGACGATGCCTGGCAGCCGGAGCTGGCGGACATCGAGCGCAAGCTCACGCCGCGTACGCGCGGCATTGTGCTGATCAATCCTAATAATCCCACGGGCTCCCTGTGCTCGCGGCAGATGCTGGAACAGGTTGCGGAGATCGCGCGGCGGCATAATCTGGTCGTCTTCTCGGATGAGATCTATGACAAGCTGATCCTCGAAGACACGCCGCACATTGCATTTGCATCGGTCGCGCCGGATGTGCCTTGCATTACTTTTGGCGGGATGTCAAAGAACTATCTGGTACCGGGATGGCGAATCGGCTGGGGCATTGTCTCCGGTGATGCGGCCGCGATAAAGCCATACACCGAAGGCATTCACCGTCTGCTGCGGGCGCGGTTGTGCGCCAATCATCCAGAGCAATATGCCATCAAGCCGGCGTTGGAAGGTCCGCAGGATCACCTCACCGAGGTGCAGCGCAAGCTGCGCTCGCGTCGCGACCTGACGCAGAAGTGGTGTGAAGCCACGCCGCGCGTGAGTTGCGTTGCGCCGCGCGGTGCATTCTATGCTTTCCCTCGTATCGATATTCCGGAGAGCGACGAAATCTTTGTTAAGGAACTCATTCGCCAGAAGCATGTGATGGTGGTGCACGGCTCCGGTTTCGGTCAAAAGCCTGGGACGCAGCACTTTCGTATTGTGTTTTTGCCGGATGAGAGGACGCTAGGCAAGGCTTACGCGGCGATTGGGGAGTTCATTCGGGAGAGATACGGGGCTTGATTTCACGCCTCGTGGCCTTCTGGCCAAGCGACGGCGGCGCGCCGCGACCACTCCAGTTTTACGATGCTACATCCTCCTTTTAACACAGCCTTCAAAAAAGGCGAGACACATCGAATTCAATTACGGCTTTGTCCACGCCTCCAGCGGCACCCATCCGCCACTGCTGCAATTGCCCTGAGAACACACTTCAAACTTGTAAATGGGGTGGACCTCCCAGAGCGAGATGCGGGACGGGTCGCCGCTGATCGGCGAACCGTTTTGGCAGGGTGTGTGGCTCGAGTCAAACATCCGCTGGCCGGTAACGCGAACCAGCAATCCCGCAGCTGCAACTTCGTTGACAAGTTGGGGAGTCCACGCCTCGGGGCGGTGGTGTGGCGTCATCTCCACCACTACTCCGGAGCACTCCTGGTCCGCAGGGCTGAGCACGATCGAGATATGGATGTCGTGATATGCGGGCGCATTCGGAACGTTCGCGCCGCAATTCACGCTCTCCGCTCCTTCCTGGCGCGCGATCTTTACGTATCCCACCAATTGAACCAGACTGCCTTCGCCGAGCGCGACCAGGGGAGCGCGATCCTGAACTGGGCCAGCTTTGCTGGTCAGGGGATGGGAGCGGGGATTGCCAAAGTTTATGTTGGGAGTCTCTTGAGCCTTGGTCTGCAGTGCAACCAACTCTGGGATGCTTGTGAGTATCGGGCTGTTCGGATCGCCTGATGGGCAAAAATTGTTCTTAGCCTCATTTTGCCAGGTCTCGGCACCACCCTTTCCGTCGACGCTACAACTCGTTTTATCCATGTCTGTGGCCGTGTCGGTGGGGAATAGCGGACTCGAACACTTTTGGGAGAAGCCGCCCTCACTTACCGATTCCACTTGTGCCGTCGGCGCAGGCGTCGGCACCTTCGCTGGCGTCCCCGCATTGCCCGCCAGTCCCAGCGCCAGCGGGAGCATGGTCGCCGCCGACACAATCTTCTTTCGCCTTGTCTGGCCCGAACTCGGAGTGGTAGCGGTGGTTCGATGCGATCGGCCGCTGCTTGGCGTAGTACTTCGTCGAGTGGTCATCGTTCACCTCCGCTCACGAAATAAAGGTCACGACAGCCAGATCCGTAACATCGCTGTAACCCAGCAACGTCACCTTGACGGTGGCATGGGGAGCCGGCGGGTTCGCGGGGGCTGCCGGCGCCTTAAGCAATCCAGTGTCGTCTACGGTCGCGTTGCCTGCAATCACCTCCCACTTCAGTTTGGCGTCGGCTACGTCATAGCTCAACTCCGCCGTGAATTGCAGGCTCCCTCCGTACTTTACCGTTGGGTTCGAGGGAGAGATCTTCACCGACAACGGCTCTTTTTGCAAT